>ERZ791879.63-NODE-63-length-129801-cov-8.790229_pt1 | contig 129801 bp, 116 predicted proteins | sample MGYA00510162_ERZ791879 | MGnify/ENA primary metagenome ERZ791879 (study PRJEB30046, sample SAMN00792113) | human gut metagenome | study: EMG produced TPA metagenomics assembly of the A metagenome-wide association study of gut microbiota in type 2... | reverse complement strand
ACCACAAAAGCAAAATGCCCGTAGAGCCGATAAAATAAGGCTTTGCGGACATTTAAGGAGATATAAAAAGATAGTCAAAAAGACATATATAATTTATGATCAAATCTTTAAAGTTTATGTGGCATGTTTTTCTCCAGAGGAACAAAAATTAGAAACGTTAAAAGAATTACCTTGGTGTCGTTTCCATAAAGAATATTTATTTGTAGAACCTGGTGATAAATCAGTTGGTATTAAAATGATGGTTGATCATTTTAAGGGTAATTATAAAGATGTTGTTGTCTTTGGTGATGAAAAAAATGATTTAAGTATGTTTAGAGACGAATGGACAAGTATTGCGATGGGAAATGCTATCGATGAATTAAAAGAAAAAGCAACTTATGTAACTACACCATGTGATCAAGATGGTATTTATAATGCTTGTGTTCATTTTGACTGGATAAAAGAAAAAGATTAAAAGTAATAAAATGACGGAGTGAACACCACTCCGTATTTTTAAATCATAGAAAAATTGTTGACTCTCCCCTTAGGGGACAATTCATAATTTGAAAGAGGAAAGGAGAATCAAATCATGTTAAAAATCGGAGAATTTTCAAAGTTGTCTCATTTAACAATCAAAGCACTTCGTTTTTATGAAAAAAGAGGTCTTTTGATTCCGCAAAAAGTAGATGAACAAACAGGGTATCGTTTTTATGAAACGAGTCAACTAAAAGAGGCAGCACGAATTAAGTCGTATCGTCAATTAGGATTAACAATTGAAGAAATACAAGCAATTAATCAAGGTACTAATCTAAAGGAAGTGCTTATTTCTAAAGCAAAAGTATTAGAAAGTCAAAAAGAAGAAATTGAAAGCCGTCTTTTGATGATTCATCATCTTTTGGATGATAATGAAATACAATATCAAGTAATAGAAAAAATGATACCGAAAACAATTGTCTATTATAGTGAAGTAAAGGTAAAAAGTTATTCGGATATGATGAAAATTATTCCAAGCTTAAAAAAAGAATGCAAGGAATTGAATCCACATGTAAAATGTACAAAGCCACCATATGAATTTTGTGAATATTTGGATAATGAACATAAAGAAAGTGATATTTGGATCCGACATAATGAAGCAGTGGAATGTATGGGCGAAGAAAGTACACGAATTATGTTTAAAAAGATACCAGAAACAAAGGTATTAAGTATCTTTTATAAAGGAGTTTATGATGAAATTGGTGTGGCGTATAGTTTTCTTATGAAATATGTAGAGGATAATGGTTATCAAGTATCGGGACGATCAAGAGAATGTTATATTGATGGTATTTGGAATAAAGAATCAGTTGATGAGTGGCTTACAGAAATTCAAATACCTATTGTTTAGGAGAAAAGAAAGATGATTTTTGATTTAAAAAAAGAATATAAAGAATATTATAGGCCTAAAAATAAACCGGAAATTATTAATATACCTTCATTCAATTATATCGCAGTAAGAGGAAAAGGCAATCCTAATGAAGAAGATGGAAGTTATCAACAAGCCATTCAGGTACTTTATGCAGTGGTGTATACTTTAAAAATGAGTTATAAAACAGATTATCAAATTAAAGGTTTTTACCAATTTGTTGTACCGCCACTTGAAGGTTTTTGGTGGCAAGAAAATGTTGAAAATGTTGATTATTTACATAAAGAAAATTTTAACTGGATTTCAGTAATTAGACTTCCTGACTTTATTACAAAAAAAGATTTTGATTGGGCAGTAAAAAGAGCCACTATTAAAAAGAAGATAGATTGCTCAAAAGCGGAATTTTTTACTTTTGAAGAAGGATTATGTGTGCAAATGATGCATCAAGGATCTTTTGATGATGAAATAAATACAGTAGAAATAATGAATCAATTTCTTCAAAAAAGGGTTACCGTAATGATTTTAACAAATCAAGGCTACATCATGAAATTTATTTATCAGATGCAAGAAAAAATGCTCCGGAAAAATGGAAAACAGTGATTCGTCATCCAATATGTAAAATCGACAAAAAATAAAGATTTTATGGATGAAAATAATGTTTGACATTGGTATAAATATATAGTATGATGACAAGGCAGTAAATGAATAGCAGCACATAGAGGATTGAAAAAATGCGTTAATATCAAATGATTGCAAAGTACCTGGCTGCAATGGGAAATGCTTAATATTAACACTTATCGATTGATCTATGCAATGTTATTGCTTTATGCAAATAAAACAATACGGAGGAAAATTTATGGCACGTTATACAGGACCACAATGGAAAATCTCTCGTCGTTTAGGATTCTCAATCTTAGAAAACGGGAAAGAATTAAACAGAAGAGCTTATGCTCCAGGTCAACATGGACAAAAAAGAAAAAAACAAACTGAATATGGATTACAATTAGCAGAAAAACAAAAAGTAAGACATATGTATGGAGTTAATGAAAAACAATTCCACAACACATTTAATCAAGCAGGTAAAATGGAAGGTATCCATGGTTACAACTTCTTATGCTTATTAGAAAGAAGATTAGACAATGTTGTTTATAGATTAGGTTTTGCTTCTACAAGAAGACAAGCTAGACAATTAGTAAACCATGGTCATTTCTTAGTAAATGGTGTTAAAACTGATATCCCATCATACAGAGTAAATGTTGGAGATGTTATTGAAGTAAGAGAAAGATCATTAAATTTAGCAGTTATTAAAGAAGCTTTAGAAAACAAAGTTGCAACTCCAGCTTTCGTTGAAGTTGATACTAATAAATTAACTGGTAAATTAACTCGTTTACCTGAAAGATCTGAATTAAACTCAGAAATCAATGAATCATTAATCGTTGAATACTACAACAGACTTGGTTAATAAGAAAAACAGCTTTTATAGCTGTTTTTTTGTATATAAAGGAGAATTTATGAACGCAAAGCTCATTATTTATCGTAAGGAAAAGATTCAAAATTATGAATCATTAAAACAATTATGTTTGTTGATGAACATTGAAATAATTTTATTGAATGAACAGATGACACAAAATAAAGTTAAAGATATTTTAAATAAAAAGATTAAAAAAACAAAAAAGAATAATTTAGAACCAGCAGTTGTTGTTTTTTCAAACGTTGCATCTTTACAAATGGATCAAATATTATCAAAATTAAAAAATAATTCAACACTTTGTTTAAAAGCTGTTGTAACAGCAATAAATTATAATTGGACATTTGAAAAGTTAGTTTTACATTTACTAGAAGAATATCAAAAAAATAAATAAATCGTGTAGAATAGAGGTAGTAATTTTGGTATAATAGTAAAAGAATAATAAGGAGGTTTTTATGAACGAAAGTAGAATTTGTATTGCTCTTGATTTTAAGACAAAAAGTGACGTTGAAAACTTCTTAAAACAATTTGAGGGAGAAAGTCTTTATGTAAAAGTAGGGATGGAATTGTTTTATGGAGAAGGAATTGAAATCATTAAAATGATTAAAGAAATGGGGCATAAAATCTTTTTAGATTTAAAATTACATGATATTCCAAATACTGTAAAAAGTGCCATGAGACAACTTGCTAAGTTAGATGTCGATATGGTTAATGTTCATGCTTCAGGTGGTATTGAAATGATGAAAGCTGCTATTGAAGGATTAGAAGAAGGCAAAACAAGTGGTAAAAGACCATTATGTATTGCTGTAACATGCTTAACATCTTTAGATCAAGATGTTTTAGATAATCAGTTACTTATTCATGAACCATTAGAAAATGTTGTATTAAAATGGGCTGAAAATGCAAAAGCTGCAGGATTAGATGGGGTTGTATGTTCACCATTAGAATCAAAAATCATTCATGATCATTTAGGAAAAGAATTTTTGACAGTTACACCAGGAATCCGTCTTGCAAGTGATAATGTCAATGATCAAAAACGTGTAACAACACCAGCTATGGCAAAAGAACTTACTTCAAGCTATATTGTTGTTGGTAGAACAATTACAGGAAGTCAAGATCCTTTGGCGACATATAAAAAAGTTTATCAAGATTTTCAAGGAGAATAGAAATGAAAAAAATTATTGCTAAAGATTTATTAGATATTAAAGCTGTCTTTTTAAGACCGAATGAACCATTTACTTGGGCAAGTGGTATTAAATCACCAATTTATTGTGATAATCGTTTAACTTTATCTTATCCAAAAGTAAGAAAAGATGTTGAACAAGGACTTGCTCAACTTGTAAAAGATAATTTCCCAGATGCAGAATGTTTAATGGGAACAGCTACTGCTGGGATTGCACATGCTGCTTTAGCTGCTGATATTTTAGATTTACCAATGGGGTATGTTCGTGGAGGAGCTAAATCTCATGGACGTAATAACCGTATTGAAGGTGTTGTTAAAGAAGGAATGAAAGTTGTTGTTGTTGAAGATTTAATTTCAACTGGTGGTTCTTCTTTAGAATGTGTTGAGGCTTTAAGAGAGGCTGGATGTGAAGTTTTAGGATTAATTGCTATCTTTACTTATGGTTTAGATAAAGCAACAGTTAATTTTGAAAATGCACATTGTCCATTTGTGACTTTATCAAATTATGATACTTTAATTGAAGTAGCAAAAGAACATGACTATATTAAACATGAAGATATGGAAAAATTAAAAGCTTGGAAAGTTGATCCAAGTGATGAATCATGGATGAATAAATAAGTATTTTTAGGGAATGATGGTTATTTAAAGCCATTGTTCCTTTTTTTTGTTTTTATTTGCAAAAAATAGTGGTATGATGTAAAAGTAATAGTAGGTTTACTTTTTGGAGGTAAGTATGTTTAAAAGTATTCGATATGTATTAAAAGAAAACTTTACAAATTTGTATCGTATATATTGTATTTCAAAATATGAATTGCTTTCTGATATGCGAGATTCAAGATTAGGTGTTTTTTGGAATTTTGCTAATCCAGCAATTCAAATTATGACGTATTATTTTGTGTTTGGTTTAATTATGAATAGAAAGGCTGTAGGAAAGATTCCTTTTATTCAATGGATGTTATGTGGGATGGTGGTATGGTTTTTTATTAGTCCATGTATTACTAATGGTGCCAATGCCATTTATGCTAAACGTAATGTCATTACAAAAATGAAATTTCCGGTATCCGTTTTACCAGCTACAGTTGTTGGAAAAGAATTGTTTAATCATTTTTGTTTGATGGCTATCTTAGTTGTCTTTTTGCTTACACAAGGGATCATGCCTTCACTTTATTGGCTTGAACTTATTTATTATCTTTTTGCAGCAATTTGTTTAACAATTTCACTTGCGATGATTACATCTGTTTTAAATATGTTAGCTCGTGATACAAGAAAGCTTATTTTAGCGTGTATGCGTTTATTACTTTATTTAACACCAATTTTATGGCCAATTTCACGTTTACACAAATATGGGTGGCAAATGACAGTAAGATATATTATGAAAGCTAATCCAATTTATTATGTTGTATGTGGTTATAGAGATTGTTTCTTATATCATCATGGAATCTTATTTTATTGGAAACAAATGCTTTTCTTTTGGGTGTTTGTCATTGTGATTTTTACAATTGGTAGTATGATGATGTATAAATTTAAACATAAATTTATTGATATGATTTAGGTGGTAATAATGGAAGATTATGCAATTAAATTTGAACATGTTTCAAAAATATATAAATTAAAAAAGAAAAATGATGGTAAATCAAAAAGCTCAGTTACACAAAGATTCTATGCTTTAAATGATATTACTTTTACAATTCCTAAAGGAGAAGTTGTAGGAATTTTAGGAACAAATGGTTCGGGTAAATCAACATTATCATTGATTTTAGCAGGTATTTCACAAATTGATGAGGGTACAATGGATATCAATGGAGAACAAGCTTTAATTGCAATCAATACAGGATTGGATATGCAACTTACAGGGCTTGAAAATATTAATGTTAAAGGAGCATTGCTTGGACTTTCTAGAAAAAGAATTCAAGAAATTACGGAAGGTGTTATTGAATTTGCTGAAATTGGTGATTTCTTATATCAACCCGTTAAGAAATATTCAAGTGGGATGAAATCAAGATTAGGTTTTTCAATTTCACTTTATTTAAATCCTGATATCATCATTGTCGATGAAGCTTTATCGGTTGGGGATAAAGGATTTGCTCAAAAGTGCTTAGACAAAATGAATGAACTTAAAGATCAAGGAAAAACAATTATCTTTATTTCTCACTCTTTGCCACAAGTAAGAGGATTCTGTCAAAAGGCTATGTGGATTGAAGGTGGACGTTTAAAAGAATATGGTGACGTTGAAGAAGTATGCGATGAGTATGCCGAATATGTTGATTTTTATAATAGTTTAAAGAAAAAAGAAAAGAAAAAATTAAATGATGAAAAATTTGAAAGTCGAATTGTTCAAAATCCTAAAATTGGTTTTTGGGAAAAATTATTAGATAAAATGAAGAGATAGGAGAAATAGGATGAAGAAAGTTATCACATATGGAACTTTTGATTTGTTTCATGTTGGTCATTTAAATATTTTAAGACGTGCTAAAGAATTAGGAGATTATTTGATTGTAGCAGTCAGCAGTGATGCTTTTAATGCCCAAAAAGGTAAGAAAGCTTATCATAGTGATCAAGATCGTATGGCTATTTTAAAAGCTATTAAATATGTAGATGAAGTTATTTTAGAAGAATCATGGGATCAAAAAATAAAAGATGTTCAAGAACATGATGTTGATGTTTTTGTTATGGGTGATGATTGGAAAGGCCAATTTGATTTCTTAAAAGATTATTGTGAAGTAGTTTATTTACCTCGTACAGAAGGTATTTCTACAACTAAAATCAAAGATGATTTAAAAGATAAATTATAATAAAGGAGAGTTGTATGAAAATTAGTGTGATTGTCCCTTATGAAGGATATTATCAATATTTAAAAGATTGTTTAGAAAGTTTAAGTGAACAAGAAAATGTTGAAATTGAAACATTATTAGTGGGAAGTCAAGATGACCAAAAATTTCAACAATTAGTAGACACATATAAAGATAAAATATCTTTGAATGTTATTCCTTGTTCAATAGAAGAAGGCGTTGCTAAAAAAAGAAATCTTGGTTTAGAAAATGCAACAGGAGATTATATTTATTTCATTGATAGTGATGATTATATTATGCCTCAAACATTATCTTGTTTGCTTCAAGATGCTATGCAAAAAGATTTAGATTTAGTTGTTGGTAGAAGATGGATCACATGGTTTAAAAAACAAGTTTTTGAAACCATGGGTGATGAAAAAAATGAAGAATTAAATTTGAAGGATAAAGATGATGATCGTAATCATAAATTCTTAGAAAAAGATTATTCTGACATAGATGATAGTGATGAACAAAGAAGAATTGATTTATTAATTAGAGCGAAAAAAGGGATTCGAAATATTTCAGTTTTAAATATTTTAATTAAACGTAGTTTAATTGAAGAAAATCATTTACGTTTTAATGAAGATTTCATTTATTATAGTGATTTACCTTTTGTAGAAGGACTTGTTATGTATGGTCATAAGATAAATTTCAATGACAAAACACTCTATGCAAAAAGAAAACATAATGATCCAATCAATACACCTGCCTTGTCGCAAATTAAAGATGAAACTAAATTTGATGAATTTATTAATGTCTATAAGCATGCTATTTCTTTAGTAGATAAAGAAAGTAGAATTCGTTATTATTTAGATTCTAAAATGATTAAATATTATAGTAATTTCTTTGCTAAGAAAATTAGACGATCTAAAGATGATTTTTGGAGAGATGAAAGATTTGATCAAATGTCTATTTTAATGCAGGATGTAAGAGATGATTTATTGAAAAATATGTCTCATTATCAAAGAAAAATGGTGAAACTTGCTAGAAATCATGATCTACAACAAACACAAAAAGTAATTGCTAAACATCTTGCTAAAAATAAGATGAAAAAGATATTAAAAAATAAAAATGAAATTAATAAGTATTTATATCGTCATAAATATATCAATGAACCAATTGAAGAAAATTGTATCATGTTTGAAACTTTTATGGGTAAAAGTTATGCGGATTCACCAAAGTATATTTATGAATATTTAGCTAAAAATTATCCAGGAAAATATAAATTTATTTGGGTTTTAAATGATTCTAAAGAAAAACTGCCTTATGAAGGAATCATTGTTAAAAGATTTACGAAGAAATATGCTTATTATTTAGCTAAATCTAAATATTTTGTTTTTAATATCAGACAACCTTTATGGTTTAGAAAAAGAGAAGGTCAAGTTTTCTTAGAAACATGGCATGGAACACCACTTAAACGTCTCGCTTTTGATCAAGAAGAGGTGACTGCAGCTTCTCCAACTTATAAATCTCAATTTTATCGTCAAAAACAAGAATGGGATTATTTAATTGCAGCAAATAAATTTTCAAGTGATATTTTTAAAAGTTGTTTTATGTATACCAATGGAACAATGCTAGAAATTGGTTATCCTCGTAATGATTTATTGTATGCACCAAATAAAGATCAAATTGCATTAGATTTGAAAAAGAAGCTTCATATTCCATTAGATAAGAAAACAATTTTATATGCACCAACATGGAGAGATGATGAATACTATGGAAAAGGGCAATATAAATTTAAGTTAAAATTAGATTTAGAAATGATGAAAGAAGAGTTAGGAGATGAATATGTCATCCTACTTAGAACACATCATTATATTGCGGATGCGTTAGATGTTACAGGAGTTGAAGATTTTGCCTATAATCTATCTAAATATGATGATATTACTGAAATTTACTTAATTTCTGATATTTGTATTACAGATTATTCAAGTGTTTTCTTTGATTATGCTAATTTAAAAAGACCAATGTTATTCTATACTTATGATATAGATAAATATCGTGATGTTTTAAGAGGTTTTTATATTGATATGGAAAAAGAACTTCCTGGTCCACTAGTTTATTCGACTAAAGAAGTGATTGATCAAATTAAACATCTTGATGAAATGAATCAAAAATATGCTCAACGTTATGAAGTATTCTATGATAAATTCTGTTCTATTGATGATGGAAATGCCTCACAAAGAGCAGTTGAAGCAGTTTTTAAATAAGGGGGGGTTACCCCTTATTTTTATAAGGAGGTTTAAAATGCTTAGATTAATAAAAAATATCTTAGGTAAAACAATTAAGTTTATTTATCGAATAACTTATAAGTTAATACCAACTCATAAAAAAACAGTCTTGTTTATTGCTTTTCATGGTAGGGGATATAGTGATAATCCTAGAGCTATTTATGAATATATGAGACAACAAGATCAATTTAAAGATTATCGTTTTATATGGGCTATTAAGCACCATAAAAAGAAAAACATTTCTATTGAAAATGCTAAAGTGATTGAATATTTTTCAATTCCTTATTTCTTTTATCTTGCAAGAAGTCAATATTGGATTGCAAATTGTAAATTACCAATGTATGTTTTAAAAAAGAAAAATCAAATATATTTACAAACATGGCATGGAACACCGCTTAAAAAATTGGCTTTTGATATAGAAGTTCCTGAAGGAACTACTTTTTATCGAAGTGGCATGAATGAAGAAATGATGCATGAAACATACGTACAAGATGTTAAAAAGTATAACTATATGATTTCTCCAAGTGCTTTTACAACTGAGGTTTTCCAAAGTGCTTTTAGAATTAATAGAGAAAGATTGATTGAAACTGGCTATCCGCGAAATGATTTTTTAACAAATTATACAGAAGAAGATGTTTTAAATATTAAGAAAAAATTAGGAATTCCTCTTGATAAAAAGGTACTTCTTTATGCACCAACGTGGAGAGATAATTCTTATATAACCAAAGGGTATACTTTTAAATTAGAAGTTCACTTTGATAAATGGCAAAAAATATTAGGGGATGAATATGTTATTGTATTTAAACCTCATTATTTAATTGTTAATGATTTTGATATTGATCAATATCAAGGATTTGTTTATTTTGTAGAAGCTAATGAAGATATTTCTAATTTATATATTATTGCAGATGCTTTAGTTACTGATTATTCAAGCGTTTTCTTTGATTATGCTATTTTAAAAAGACCTATTTATTTTTATATGTATGATTTGATTCATTATCGAGATGAATTAAGAGGTTTTTATTTAGATATTTATCATGATTTACCTGGAGATATTATTGAAGATGAAAATCAACTATTAGAAGAAATTAAAAAAGGTTACGATTATCAACGTTTAGATAAGTTTAATCAACGTTTTAATAATCATGAAGATGGTAAAGCTTCTAAACGAGTAGTTGATATTGTTTTTAAGTAGGTGCTAAGATGGGATTACAAAAATTAATATTAAATATTATTTTGGGATTTTTAAATATTTTTGTTAAGCGATTTAAAATAAAAGAAAATCAAGTTGCCTTTGTTTCTTTGGAATCTAAATATTTAGATTCTGATATGAAATTGATTTATGATGTTTTAAAACAAGATAAACAATTAAATCTCAAAAAAGTTGTTATTGAGTATGATCAACAAGGAATAAAACAAAACTTTTTATATATGCTTAATTGTATTCAACAGCTTTTTGTAATTAATACATCAAAAGTGGTTATTATAAGAGATAATAATTATGTTGTTTCTACTTTTAAAAGAGAAGGAGTCAATGTGATACAAGTATGGCATGCTTGTGGTGCGATAAAAAAATTTGGGAATGCACTTGCTAGAAAATATCCAATTAAAAATTATGATTATGTGATAGCAAATAGCTCTTATTGGAAAAAACCGTATAGTGAAGCTTTTTCTGTTAAAGAAGAAAATGTGGTTGTTACTGGTATGCCAAGGGTAGATTGTTTATTTGATGATAATTATTTAAAAGTATCTAAAAATAAATTGTTAGCTAAGTATCCAATGCTGAAGGATAAAAAAATTATTTTATATGCTCCTACTTTTAGGGGAAATATTTACCAAGGTTTTTCAATGCTTCCATTTGATGGTGAAAAGTTAATAAATTCTTTTGATGAAAATACGTATCTCATTTATAAATTACATCCATTGTTAAAAAATGTTTGTCTTCCGCAACACCCTCGTATTATTGATATGTTTAATGAAGATACACATGAATTGTTTGCTTTAAGTGATCTCTTGATTTCAGATTTTTCATCGATTGTTTTTGATTATTCTATTTTAAATAAACCAATGTATTTTTATGTTCCAGATTTAAATGATTATTTAAAAGACGTTGGATGTTATGTAAATACAGATTTATTTCCAGGAAGGATTTGTAAAAATATTGATGAGTTGATTCAAGGAATACAAAAGAATGAAGTGGGGAATTTAGAAGCTTTTAAAAATATGTTTTTTGAATATCAAGATGGTAAAAATACAAAACGTGTTGTTGAATTGATTTATGATATATTAAAAAAGTCTCTTTAATTAGAGACTTTTTAAATACGCTGTAACTTCAGTTAAATCTTTTAAAATTTTAAATGTTTTTTCTTCATATTGTTTTTCTGGATATTTCATATCAGGAATACAAATCACTTTGATGTTTGCATCATAGCTTGCTTGAATTCCTGCTTCACTATCTTCTAAAACAATAGCTTCATCAACATTAACGCCAAGTTTTTGACAAGATTTTAAGAAAACTTCAGGATTTGGTTTTCCTTTAGTAACTTCGTCACCACAAATAGAATCATCGAAGAATTCTGTGATTTTAGCTTGTGCTAAAATTTTATCTACACGATCACGATTACTTGAAGTAGCAACAATTGTTTTATAATTATTATCTTTTAAATAATGTAATAATTCAACAAGTCCTTTTTTTACAGGAACTCCTTCTGTTTCAAAACGTTCAGCCATTAATTGATGTACATCTTGAATCACGTTTTCAATAGGAAAATCATTTCCATAAACATCATAAAATCTTTGATAGATTCCTTTAATAGGTTTCCCTAATAATGTTTTATAAAATTCTTCATCCATTGTTAAATTCATATCTTTTAATCTTTCTTGATAACATTCAAAAGTCACTCTTTCGCTATCAATCATTAAACCATCCATATCAAATATTATTGCTTTAATCATTTTAGTATCTCCCCTTTTTATTATTCGTGATATATCATAGCATAAATCAAGGTGTTAAAGAAGCGATTATCATAATTTGAAAAACGACTCATAAAATTCAATAGGAGGTTATTTTATGATTAGTAGGGGAGATATTTATTATGCTGATCTTTCACCGGTTATAGGAAGTGAACAGGGTGGAATAAGACCTGTTTTAGTATTACAAAATAATAAAGGAAATAAATTTTCAACAACTGTTATTGTTGCCCCGATTTCGTCAAAACTCACCAAAAATCCTATTCCCACGCATGTCATTATTCGTTGTGATTCTTTAGAAAAGAAATCTGTTATTTTACTTGAACAAATAAGGACGATTGACAAAGTTCGATTTCAAGAAAAATTAGGTACTTTAGATGATTATTTTATGAAGAAAGTAAATGAGGCTATTAAAACAAGTTTGGATTTAAAATAGTTTTCATCAAATATAATATTTGTTATAATGCCTTTATAGGATGGTGAAAGAAATGAATATATATGATATCAAAAATAAAGCAAATGAAGTATTAAGACAACCTAATCAGTTATTTAAGGTTATTTTATATGTTGGTATTATTCAAGCTTTATTTTCGGCTTTATCAGGATTATTTGATGGCATTTTAGGAAGTATTATAAGTTTAATTTTAAGTATTTTAACAGTTACTTTGGGACATGGAATTATTGTAGCGTCTTTAAAGGTTGTTAATAATAATGGAAATTTAGTTGATGAAAAAGAAGATTCACTTGTAGGAATTAAACGATTTGGTCAACTTTTTCCAACATATTTTTTGTATAGAGTTGTTGTTGCCTTAGCGGGTATTGTTGTAGGGGTTATTGGAATGCTTTTGATGTATACAATGATTACAGATGCACAATTTTCAAATTTATCTCAACTTGTTTTAATGTATGTTAATAAATCAACGATTTCTCAAGATGAAATTGTTAATATTGTTGCTTCATTATCAAATGTGTTTTCATTTGTTTTTATACTCGTAATTATTATTTCGATTTTATCTGTTTATTTATCATTAAAATTTGGATTATTTAACTACATTTTACAAAAATATAATTATACTGGATTAACAGCCTTAAAAGAATCCAGTCGCTTAATGAAAGGAAATAAATGGACTTTGTTTAAATTAGAATTTTCTTTCTTTGGATGGATGATTTTAGCTGGTTTGGTTTCAGGCGTTGTGGCAATGTTTGTAGAAACGATTATGCCTATTCCTTTTTTAGTAACATTTATAACAGGGGTTGTTTCTACTTTCTTTAGTGCTTATTTTTATGATGTAAAGCTTAATACATGTTTGGCTGTTTTCTATGAAGAATTAGATTATGCAGATAAAAATAGTGTTGAGCTATAGTTGAAGGGATGTTTATGATGACTGAAAGCTTTGCAGGAAAGATTAATGGAAAACAAAAAGCAATTGGATTTATTCTTTTATTTCCGTTATATTTATATGTCATACCAAGGTTTGCTAATTTTGGTATTTATCTTTTATTAAAGTATACAAATATTACAAGAGATACGACAGTTTTAGGAATCTACTTAAATTTGATTTGTTCATTATTGAGTTTTGTTTTGGTTGTATGGCTTTTAAGAGATTTTTTGATAGATAATATAAAAAGATTTAAAGAACATTTTACAGATAATTTTGTTTATTCTATTACAATTGGTATTGTAATGATTTATGGAATTTCAATTGTTGCTAATATGATTATTAATTTTGTATTGGGTGGAGGGTCAAATGATTCTGCCAATCAATTATTATTTGAAGATTATCTAAATAACGGTGCCTTATTGATGGCTTTTCAATCGGTTATTTTAGCACCTATATTAGAAGAACTTTTATTTAGAGGACTTGTTTTTAGAAGTCTTAGAGATAAAAGTAAATGGTTAGCTATTTTTGCAAGTTCATTCTTATTTGGCTTTTTACACATTTATTCTGCTTTATTTGCTGGTGATCTATCGCAACTAATTTATTTGTTTTCCTATGGTGGAATGGGGTTTGCTTTTTCCTATGCTTATGAAAAAAGAAAAACAATTTGTGTACCTATTTTAATGCATATGATCAATAATTTGGTTGCTATTATATTATTAGTTTTTATGTAAAACTCCGTATAGGAGTTTTTTTATACTTTTATACCTTTTATTAGATAAGGCCATGTTTTTTTACCAACGATGCCATCTACTTTTAAATTTCTATTATTTTGAAATTTCTTAACAGCTTTTTCGGTATTGACACCAAATATACCATCAATTTTTAAGTTGAATCCTACAAAGTTAAGGCGTTCTTGAATGAGTCTTGTAATTTTTCCTTGGGCATCTCTTTTAACAGTAGGATACGTGCGAAAACCTTGTTTTTTAATTTCTTGATTTAAACGTTGCAACCAAGTATCTTCTAAAACAATATGATTTGAAGAAATAATTGTAGAAAATGGAAAATGGGTTCCTGGGCAATCTGTAGAAGCAACATCTTTATGTTTTTTAATGCTAGAAAGGTGATATTTATTTTTTATATAAGAAACTAAATCAATTAAGGCATTGAGTTGTAAAGGATTCATTTCTTCTTTCATGAAATCTCCTTCAGCACAAATACCGATTGAATCATGATTTGCACCTTTAGCATGCGCCCCGATTGTATCTTCAGGTCTACCTTGATAAATCGTACCATCTTTTCTTACTAAGAAATGATATCCAATTCCACTCCAACCTTTTTTTAAATGCCACTGATGGATATCTTCTACACTACATGTTTTTGCTTGTGCATGATGCAAAATAATTCTATTTGTTTTATTTCTTTTGAACAATGGAGAAGCCCAGTTGTATTTTTTACGAATGATTTGCATAGTTCACCTCCCTATAGTACTTATATGCTTAAGATATAAGATGATATAGGTAAAATAAAAAATAGTTTATTAAAACTATTTTTGTACAAAGGTAATTACATCATTAGGTTGACAATCAAGAATCAAACATAATTTCTCAAGAGTGAGAGCTGTAATATTACTATTCTTTTTTAATCTGTCTAAAGTTTTATGATCAATACCACTTTTTAGAAGAACATATTGAGAAATCTGCTTTTCTTCCATTGTATGCCATAACGGTGAATAATCAATCATTGTTATGTCCTCCTTATATGTATAATTATATAGAATTATTCTTGCAAAAATATTGTGAATATATACACAATAACGTATAATATGATTTAGGTGATCAAAAATGGCAATGTATACTTTAAAAGGGATTGGTGAAATATCAACAGATGCTTTTGATGAAAAAATTACTTTAAGAAATCTATTACAACATTTTAGTTTTTATGATTTTATTATTGTAGATACAAAACAAAATATTCTTTTTCAATATAATTCAAATGATGATTGGTTTCATAATCTAATTAGTTTAAAGAAGTTTTATAATCAAGAAGTTATTACAGTATATAAAAAAGAAAATCATTTTTATATTTCAATAGATTTTTAAGAAATTTAATGATTTTCCTTGATTTTAAAAATAGATTGTATTAGAATATCATTGTTATCTCTCCGTAGCTCAGTTGGTAGAGCATCTGACTCTTAATCAGAGGGTCCACGGTTCGAGACCGTGCGGGGAGACCAATTGATAAAATGGCTTAAACACTAGGTTTTACTAGAGGTTTGAGCTTTTTTTATATCTTGTTTTAGATACTTTGCTTGGTTAAACTAGGGCATATTAGGTTGAACTAAAAGTGTGCAAAAAAATGAAATATAATCTTATAACAAAATATTTAATGAAAAAATGTAATTCTAAGTGAAAGTTCTACATTTTTTTATCATATATTTAATAAAATGTATGCTATAATTACAAAAGGGAGGGTGATTTTATGTTTTATAGTCAAACATGTGAAAATATAAAATTGATTATTTTTACGTTAGATGGTGGCTTATTAGATCTCAATAGACTAAGATATAATTATTATCGAAGTACATGTGAAACCTATCATAAAGTTGCTACTCGTGAAGATTTTTCTAAAATGCTTGGAAATATGAATACGATGTATGATCATTCTTTACTGTCTGATTATATTTCTGCTAAAGATTTTAATAGAATGGTTGAAAAGGATTTATTTGAATATATTAAATTAAAACCTAATATTAAAAGAGAAGGCGTTGATGAGTTGATTCAATATTGTAAACAAAAAGATATCAAGATTGCAGTATATACGACTCATAAAACAAAAAGAGCTATTCAATATTTACAACTTGCAAAGATCTATGAAAAAATTGATTTTTTAATTGGTGGAGATTCACGACTTAAACCTTTACCTGAAGTGGATATTTTAGAGGTGACGTGTCAACGAATGAACATTGATCCTTCTCATACAATGGTGGTTGCTAATTTTGAATCAATGGTTGAAGCGGCTAATCAATTACTTGCAAATGTTATTTACATGCCAGATTTAGTGCCAGCCAGTGATAAGATAAAGGCCAGTGTTTATAAAATAACTAAAAATCATTTAGAAATTATGAATATGTTTTTATTTTCTAAGTATGATTCTGTGGAATTGTTTTCACCGCTTCTTGGAATGAATGCACAAATGGATTTGGAAACTTTGACACATACTCGAGATCAATTATTGGATAAATATAAAGATGACGAGCAATTAATTGCATTGGTTAATAGAACATATGATTATTTCAATGAAATCTTATCAAAACAATTTTTAATTAATGAGTTAGAAAAACAAGAAACAAAGAGATTTTCATTTGATGATGAACAAAATGATAACGTTCAAGAGGTTCATGATAAATTTAATGATGTTGTTTTAGAACAAGAGCAAGAAGATGAAATTTTACCTGATGAACAGGATGATACGTTTCTATTTTCTAAGGCATCTTCTATGGATCCCCAAAGAATGAGTGAATTAATGGATATTATAAATGGAGATGCCGTAGATGAAAAAAGTCATGAGGAGAATAAAACAAATGAAGAAAATAAAAATAAAAATAATACGTTAGAACAAGAACATTGGTTAAATAAAGTAATTGATGTTGTTTATAATTTATTGATTTCGGTTATTATTGTATTTTTTGCTTTAATTGTACAAATTTTATTTCAAGGAGATTCTTCTAAACTTGCACAAATTATCAATATGATAATCGATGGTTATGTAGGAATTATAAATTTTATTTTTGGTGTGTTGTTTGATATTTTACATAGTTTTATAAGTGTAATACCATCATATAAAATGTTTGTTTATCATAATTCATCGCTATCATCAATGGCGGTAATTGCGTTATTGACTATTATTTCAAATTTTATTTTAATAACTTTAATTAAGAAAATTGTTCAAATGTTGAAAAAAGACTAAAAAATAGTCTTTTTTTTTAAAAAACTATTTACAAATGTAAAATTAGATGATATTATAAATGGGCACTGATGCGATGGAGACATACTCAAGAGGCTGAAGAGGCGCCCCTGCTAAGGGTGTAGGTCGGGAAACTGGCGCGAGGGTTCAAATCCCTCTGTCTCCGCCATTTTTTTTGGTCTGGTAGTTCAGTTGGTTAGAATGCCGCCCTGTCACGGCGGAGGTCGCGGGTTCGAGTCCCGTCCAGACCGCCAAATAAAAAATAAACTGCTTATACAGCAGTTTTTATTTTATATATTTATCATTGTATGCTTTCATAACAGCGATGATCGTTTTAGAATCATGGATTTCATTATTCATGATTTTTTTATAGGCTTCATCTATTGGCATAGAGATAACGTCTATAAATTCATCTTCATCTCCTTCAAGGGGATTTTCAACTTTAAATAGACCTTTTGCTTCATATAAATGAATAACTTCATCACAATATCCTGTTGTTGGATATATTTCATTAATAAGTTCCATGGATTTACAACTATAACCAGTTTCTTCTTCCAATTCTCTTTTACCGGCAGGTCCAGCTTCTTCACCTAATTCTAATTTACCAGCAGGAATTTCTAAAGTATCTTTATTGTAGGCATATCTAAATTGTTTGACGAGCAAGATACAATCATCGACGACTGCTAAAATACCTACACCGCCATGATGTCTTACGATTTCTCTTGTTGCGAGCCTTTTGTTAGGACATTCTACCTGATCTTTATAGACTTTGATGATTTTTCCATCGTAGATCATTTCACTTTTAACTTTTTTTTCCATCTTTTTTACCTCGTTTATATTTTATAATTCTATTATACGGTATTTTGAAATGAATAAAATAAAAAAAGTATGCGGGGGTGCATACTTTTTTTTCGTCTATTATTTACGTAAGGATGATAATAGGGGGTATGTTAGAGTGAATGCATTTCACTTAACAAATATATTATAACATGCTTATTTTAAATGTAAAGGGTTTCATAAAAATAAAAGCTAACTTTAGCTTAGTCTATGTTATAATGACGTTGGTGATAGAAATGAAAAAAATAGTAATTAAAGAAAATGATACAAATCAAAGAATCGATAAATATTTAAAAAAATTATTATGTAATGCACCTAGTAATTTTATATATAAGATGTTTAGAAAAAAAGATATTAAAATTAATGGTAAAAAAGTAAATGAAAAATATATTCTACAAAAAGATGATATTTTAGAAATGTTCCTTTATGATGATAAATTTAATGAATTTACAAAAGAAAAAGATATTTATGATTTAAAAAGAGAATTTAAAGTATTATATGAAGATCAAAATATTTTAATTGTTGATAAACCAGTAGGTTTATTAGTTCATGGGGATGCTAAAGAAAATGTAAATACGCTTTCTCATCAAGTTTTAAGTTATTTAAAAGAAAAAGGTGAATTGGATGTAGGCAGAGAGAGTACGTTTACTCCAGGACCAGTCCATCGTTTAGATCGTAATACAAGTGGGATCGTTATTTTTGGAAAGACTTTAGCTGCTTTACAGGATTTAAATGAAATGATGAAAAAACGACATCATATTGAAAAATCATATATGACGATTTGTAAAGGAAAGCTTACTAAACAACAAGAACTCGTAGGATATGTTAAAAAGATAGATAATGAAGATCGTGTACGTTTTGTTAAAAAAGATGATAAAGATGCTTTAATGATGAAAACAATTGTAAAGCCAATAAGAACTACAAATGATTTTTCTTTAGTTGAAGTTAAAATTATTACAGGAAGAATGCATCAAATAAGAATACATTTATCAAGTATTGATCATCCGGTTATAGGTGATCGTAAATATGGTGATTTTGCTTTAAATAAACAAATGAAACAACAATTTGGATTAAATAATCAACTTTTACATGCCTATAAAATTAATTTTGTTGATCCGTTTGGTTCACTTAGTTATCTAAAAGGAAAAATAATTATTTGTCCTAAGCCAACACAATTTAAAAAAATTGAAAAAAGTTTATTTGAAAGCGTTCTCTAAATACATATTTTATTGTATAATTTAGTTATAGTTTTAGGAGGAAATAGAATGAAATATTATATCGGTATCGATTTAGGTGGAACAAATGTAAGAACACTATTAGTAGATGAAAATGGTGAATCTTATAGTGAAGTTAAAGGACCTACTGAATGTGAAAATGGTCCGGATTATGTATGTGATAAGATAATAAAACAAATCGAAGCATTAGATACATCTGTATGTGGTGGTTTGCAAGGTGTTGAAGGTATTGGAATTGGTGCTCCAGGGCCAGTAGATACAGAACTTGGTATCATGATTATGGCAAGTAACTTACCAGGATTTGAAAACTATCCAATTTGTCATAAATTAAAAGAAAAATTTGGATTACCAACTTTTATTGATAATGATGCCAATGTTGCAGGTTTAGCGGAAGCTGTATTAGGTGCAGGAAAAGATTATAAAACAAATTATTTTATTACTTGTTCAACTGGTGTTGGTGGAGCATTTGTTGTTGATAAAAAATTAGTATCTGGTGGTAGAGGTCACGCTGGTGAAATTGGAAACATGATTCTTGTACCAGGTGGTTATAAACAAGGTGCTTTAAATCCAGGAGCTGTTGAAGGAGAAATTTCTGGTACTGCTCTTACAAGAAAAGGTAAAGAAGCTAAAGGCGATTTAGTAAAACATGCAGGTGATGTTTTCAAATTAGCTGCTGAAGGAGATGAAGCTTGTCAAAAAATTGCTGAAGAATTTATTGATGGTTTCTCTACATTACTTGCTAATGTTGCTCATACTGTAGATCCACATTGTTTTGTATTAGGTGGAGGAGTTTTCAAATCTAAAGCTTATTTCTGGGATGAACTTGAAAAAAGATTTAATAGTAAAATTCATGTAGGTATGAGAAATCATATTCCTCTATTATTTAAAGAAATTGATGATTGTGGTGCAATCGGTGCTGCTATGTTACCAATGTCTCAATTAGATTAATAAGAAATAGCCCCTTTAAGGGGCTATTATTGTGTCTTATTGTTTTACTTTAATTTTGTTTTTGATATAATACACGAGAAGGAGGACGATTATGAAAAAAAGAGTCGTTTTAGGATTAAGTGGAGGTGTTGACTCTGCTGTAGCAGCTTATTTACTTAAACAACAAGGATATGAAGTTATTGGCGTATTTATGCGAAACTGGGATAGCCAATTAAATAATGATATTTTAGGTAATCCCACAAATGATAACGATATTTGTCCTCAAGAACAAGATTATAATGATGCTAAAGCAGTAGCTAAACATCTTGGAATAGAAATTAGAAGAGTCGATTTTATTAAAGAATATTGGGATAAAGTTTTTACGTATTTTATTGATGAATATGCTAAAGGAAGAACACCAAATCCTGATATTTTATGTAACAAACATATTAAATTCAAAGCGTTTTTAGAATACGCTGAAGAACTTAATGCAGATTTTATCGCAACAGGACATTATGCGCGTGTTGAACATCATGAAGGTAAAGATTCAGTGATGTTAAAAGGGATTGATCAAAATAAAGATCAAACATACTTTTTATGTCAACTTAATCAAAAACAATTACAAGCTTCTTTATTTCCTTTAGGAAATATTACAAAACAAGAAGTTAGAAAAATTGCTGAAGAATTAGATTTACCGGTAGCTCATAAAAAAGATAGTACAGGAATTTGTTTTATTGGAGAAAGAGACTTTAAACAATTCTTACAAAATTATATTCCAGCAAAACCTGGAAAGATGGTTGATATTCAAACTGGTAAAGTGATTGGTGATCATATTGGAATTATGTACTATACGATTGGTCAAAGAAAAGGTTTAGGTATTGGCGGTTCAGGTGATGCTTGGTTTGTTGTTGGGAAAAACTATGATCAAAATATTTTATATATTTGTCAAGGTGACCAAAATGATTGGTTAATGTCTACAGGTGCTTTAATTACAGATGTTAACTGGATACCAAGTATTAAACCTCAAGAAGCTATTAAATGTAATACAAAGTTTAGATATCGTCAAAAAGATAATCCAGTAACTCTTACTTTTATTGATGAAAATACTGTAAAATTAGAATTTGATCAACCTGTTAAATCTGTAACTCCAGGACAAGCAGCTGTTTTCTATGATGGAGATGTTTGTTTAGGTGGAGGAACGATTGAAAAAGTCTATAAAGACGGAAAAGAGATTGAATATCTATAATGTTAAAATATACAGGATATATTAGAAAGATTCGCTATTATAGCGAATCTTCTCATTATATAGTTGCATTATTAGAAGTAGAGGAAGATCAGGAACTTTTGACAATGAATGGTTATATGTCAAATTTTAATGATTATGATAAATATGCTTTTTATGGTGATTTTGAAATTCATCCTAAATATGGTCAACAATTTAAGTTGGATCATTATGAAATAGTTTTAAGTACAGATGAAGAAGAAATTATTAAATATTTATCAAGTCCCTTATTTAAGGGAATTGGTCCTACACAAGCAAAATACATTGTTGATGCATTAGGAGAAAATGCACTTTCTTTAATCAAAGAAGATAAACATCATTTAGATTTAGTTAAAGGAATGACAGTGGCTAAAAGAGAACTTATTTATGAAGTATTGACTTCTAATGATTATGATCAAGAAGTCACACAATTCTTTATGGGACATGGTATTTCTTTAAGGCATATTGGTATTATTCAAGAAACTTATAAAGAAAAAACATTAGAAATCTTACAAAATCATCCATATCAATTAGTAGAAGACATTGATGGTATTGGTTTTAAAACAGCAGATGAACTTGCTTTAAAAACAGGAGGAACTTTAAATAATCCGGATCGTTTAAAAGCAGGAGTTATTTATAGTATTAAACAAAGTTGTTTTTCATCAGGAAGTACATATGTACTTTATGATGAAATAAAAAAAGCTTTTCATAAAATTATTTATCATATTGATGATGAGGTTTTTGATGAATATCTCAATACTTTAGTAGAAGAAGGAAGAGTCATCAAAGAAGGAGAATATTATTATGATGAAGAGCTTTATGAAAGTGAAGAAATCATAGCAAATTTTTTACACAAAATAAATGAATATCCAGAAGAATTTTATGATGAAAATGAATTAGAAAGACTGCTTGATAACTATCAGGATAAATTTGGTATTGTCTATTCAACAAAACAAAAAGAAGCAATCGAATACTTTTTAAAATATCCAATGATGATTTTAACCGGAGGACCAGGAACGGGGAAAACAACGGTTGTTAAAGCACTGATTCAAATCTATCGAACACTTTATCCAGAAGATGCAATTTCTCTGGTAGCACCTACAGGAAGAGCAGCGAAAAGATTAAGTGAATTAACAGGTTTGGATGCTTGTACGATTCATCGAGAACTTAAATGGGATTTACATAAAAATTCATTTGCGATGAATCGAAATAATCCTTTAAGTAGTCAAGTTTTAATTATTGATGAGTTTTCGATGGTTGATAGCTTACTTTTATCTAAATTGTTTGATGCAAGCAGACGTGTTCATAAAGTGTTGTTTATTGGTGATTATCATCAACTTCCTTCAGTAGCACCAGGAAATGTTTTAAAAGATTTTATTGAAAGTCAATTAAAAGTTATTGAATTGGATGAGATTTATCGTCAATCAAAAGATTCAGGAATTGTGCAATTGGCACATCAATTAATTCATCAAGAAGTGAATGATTTATCGTTGTTTGAACAATATAAAGATATTCATTTTTATAATAGTACCAATTTTGAAATTATTAAAAATGTGACAACAATTGTAAAAAAAGCAATAAAAAATGGCTATGATCAAAATGATATACAAGTTTTAGCACCAATTTATCAAGGCGTTGCAGGAATCAATGCTTTAAATTTGGCTTTACAGGAAATTTTTAATCCTAAGAATCATCAAGAAGAATATCGTATTGGACAGAAAGTATATCGAGAAGGAGATAAAATCTTACAATTAAAAAATAGACCAGATGATGATATTTATAATGGAGATATTGGTGTTTTAGTTGAAATTAATCGTAAAGATGGTTTTGAATATTTAGAAGATACGCTTATTGTTGATTATGATGGTAATTTAGTCGAATATACATCAAAAGATTTTATGACTTTTACATTGGCTTATTGTATGTCAATTCATAAAGCTCAAGGAAATGAGTTTAAAATTGTTATTATGCCTGTTTTAAATGATTATTATATTATGCTTAAAAGAAATTTGATTTATACAGGTCTAACAAGAGCTAAACAAGCTTTATTTATTTTAGGTAATCCACAAGCTTTTCTTTATGGTATAAAAAATATTTCTGATAGTAAAAGAAAAACAACATTAGTAAATAAAATCAATCAAAATAAAAATGTTGAAACATATGAAGAATCTTCATATAATCAAGAACTTAAACAAAATATTACAGATTTTTTAAATGATGATGAAACTGTATAATTTTGTAAAATAAAGACATACTCAAATAGAGGTGATAAAATGAAACGCAATAATATTATTATGGCATTAACTCTTACATCATTAGCACTTCTATTTAGTGAAACTGAATGTGGTTGCCATGTTATGGAAACAATTAAAGAAAAAATGTAAGATATTGAAATACTTTTGTATTTCGTGTATAATGCAAATAAATCGTTGAAAAAGATCAGTACTATATAGAATATTTTAGAGAGAACATGGTGGGTGAAAATGTTTATAGGATATATAGGAAAGCTACTTTGGAGAGTAATTAATGATTACCGTAGAACTGCGTTAAAGTTTAATTAAGGGCATGTATTTTTACATGAACTAGGATGGTACCGCGATAAAGTCGTTCCTAGATAAGGACGACTTTTTATATTGTCAAAAAAGGAGAAAAGAAATGAAACAATTAACCGGAAATCAAGTTAGACAAATGTTCTTGGATTATTTCAAATCTAAAGGACATATGATCGAACCAGGTGCATCACTTATTCCTCATAACGATCCAACTTTATTATGGATCAATGCAGGGGTTGCTGCACTAAAAAAATATTTTGATGGTAGTGAAAAACCAGCATGTAATCGTATTGCAAATGCACAAAAATCAATTCGTACAAACGATATTGAAAATGTTGGTAAAACAGCAAGACATCATACTTTCTTTGAAATGTTAGGAAACTTCTCAATTGGAGATTATTTCAAAGAAGAAGCGATTCCATTTGCTTGGGAATTTTTAACAAGTCCAGAATGGATTGGTTTTGATAAAGAAAAATTATATGTTACTGTTTATACAGATGATGAAGATGCTTATCGTATTTGGACAGAAGTATGTCATGTAGATCCAAGTCATATTTTAAAAACATACGAAAACTTCTGGGAAATTGGAGAAGGTCCAGGTGGTCCTGACTCAGAAATTTTCTATGACCGTGGAGAAAAATATGATCCTGAAGGTTTAGGAGAAAAATTATTCTTCGAAGAAATGGAAAATGATCGTTATATTGAAGTATGGAACGTTGTTTTCTCTCAATATGATTGTAATCCAGCGATTGATCGTAAAGAATATAAAGAACTTCCACAAAAAAATATTGATACTGGTATGGGACTTGAAAGATTAGTAAGTATTATTCAAGGTGGAGAAACAAACTTTGATACTGATTTATTCTTACCAATCATTCATGCTACTGAAAAATTAGCCAATGTTTCTTATGAAGAAAATAAAATGGCTTATCGTGTTATTGCTGACCATATTCGTACTGTAACTTTTGCTTTAGCTGATGGAGCAATGTTTGACAATGCTGGTAGAGGGTATGTTTTAAGACGTATTTTAAGACGTGCTGTTCGTTATGGTAAACAAATTGGTATTGAAAAAGCATTTATGTATGATTTAGTACCATTAGTTTGTGATATGATGAAAGATTTCTATGATTATTTACCAGAAAAACAAGATTTTATTTCAACAATGGTTAAAAAAGAAGAAGAAGCTTTCCATAAAACATTATTAAATGGTGAAAAATTATTAAAATCATTAATTGATAAAAATGAAAATGGAGAAATCAGTGGAAAAGATGCTTTCAAACTTTATGATACATATGGTTTCCCATTTGAATTAACATTAGAAATTGCTGAAGAATCAAATTTAACAGTTAATGAAGAAGAATTTAAAGAAGAATTAAAAATTCAACAAGAAAGATCTCGTGCATCACGTGATAACAATGAATCAATGGCAAGTCAAAAACCTGATTTAATGGCTTTTGTTGAACCTTCTACATTTGTTTATGATCTTACATCAGTCCAAGGAAAAGTTATTGGATTATTCAAAGATGGTGTTAAAACAGATGAAATCACTGATAAAGGAGAAGTTATCTTTGATACAACTCCATTCTACGCAGAAATGGGTGGACAATGTGGTGATACTGGATCATTAGATAATGAGACAACACATGCAAATGTTGTTAATACTTTAAATGCGCCAAATAAACAACATATGCATTTTGTTGCAGTAAAAGAAGGAGCTATTCATTTAGGTGATACTTTTACATTATCAATTGATCAACAAAAACGTCGTCAAATTACAGCAAACCATAGTGCAACACATATTTTACAAAAAGCTTTACAAGAAACTTTAGGTGATCATATCAGCCAAGCAGGTTCTTATGTTGATGATAAAGTTTTAAGATTTGACTTTACTCATTTTGAAAAAATTTCTGCTGAATTATTAAAAGAAATTGAAGAAAAAGTTAATCAAATTGTTTTTGAAGGACGTCCTGTTGTTATTAAAAATATGACAAAAGAAGAAGCTTTAGCATCAGGGGCAATGGCTTTATTTGATGAAAAATACGGAGATGTTGTTCGTGTTGTCAACATTGGAGATTACTCTATTGAATTATGTGGTGGTTGCCATGTTTCAAACAGTTCTGAAATTGGTTTATTTAAAATCGTGAGTGAAGAATCTGTAGGTAGTGGAATTAGACGTATTGTGGCACAAAGCGGTTTAGCTGCTTATAATGCAATGGTTCATGAAAAAGAAACAGTAGATACAATTGCTTCAACATTAAATCTTAAAAATAGAAAAGATGTTGTAAACAAAGTAGAAGCATTAAAAGAAGACTTAAAAGAAGCAAAAGCAGAAATTGAACAATTATCAGCTAAATTAAATGCAATTCAAGCTGCATCAAAAGCAAATGATATTGAAGAGATCAATGGAGTTAAAGTTCTTTATGTTGAAGAACAATTAGAAAATGCCAAAGCAAAACAATTAACATTTGATTTTAGAGATCAATTAGAAAGTGGAATCGTTGTTTTAGTTTCAAAATATGAAGAAAAATGTTCATACTTTGTTTCTGTGTCAAAAGATTTAGTTGGTCAATATAAAGCAGGAAATATCATTAAAGCAATCAATGAAGTTGTTGACGGTCGTGGTGGTGGAAAACCTGACTTTGCTCAAGGTGGATGTGCTATCAATGATAATATTTCTAAAATCAAAGGTGCTTTAAAAAATATTTTGTAATTTAATACAGTATAAGGTATAATATATATTATAGAAAAGAGGGTGAGTTAGATGGAAGATTTAACAAAAACAAGAGTATTTAGTTCAGAAGATATGCGTAGAGAAATGATACGCAGTAATCTTAAAACAGTTATCAATGCTTTAAATGAAAGAGGATACAATGCTGTACATCAAATCGCGGGTTATCTCATATCTAATGATCCTGCATACATCTCTTCTCATAAAAATGCAAGAAATATTATTCAACAAGTTGAAAGAGATGAAATTATTGAAGAATTAGTAAAATCTTATTTGGAGAAAGAATAATGAAAAAAGTATTAGGTCTTGATTTAGGGTCTAGAACTTGTGGTATTGCCATGTCAGACATTCTAGGAATGATTGCTCATGGTGTTGAAACGTTTCGTTTTAAACCTGATGATTATTTAACATGTGCAAAACATGTTAAAGAAATTGTTGAAGAAAATGAGATTGAAACGATTGTTTTAGGTTTACCAAAACATATGAATGGTGATATTGGTGAAAGAGGACAAATTTCAATTGAATTTAAAAAACAATTAGAAGAAATGATTGAAGGAATCAATGTGATCTTAGTTGACGAGAGATTAACAACGGTAGTTGCTGAAAATCAACTTCTTTTTGCGGATGTATCAAGAAAGAAAAGAAAACAGGTAATTGATAAAATGGCGGCAGTTGCTATTTTACAAGGTTACTTAGATAGAGGATAAGTTATGGATGAAAATACAATTGTTGTAACTGATGAATTAGGAAACGAAGTAGAGTATGAAATTTTATTTACATTTGAAAATGAAGAAAATGGACATCAATATGTTGTTTACTTCGATCCTGAAAAAGATGAACCAGAAGCACAAGCAGCAATCTTTGATGATGAAGGTGGACTATTTCCAATTGAAACTCCTGAAGAATGGGAATTAGTTGAAGAAGTTTTCCAATCATTTGTTTCAGAAGAAGATGAAGATGAAATTGAATATTGTGAAGGAGAAGATGAAGATTGTAATTCATAAAAGCTAATGAAAATTAGCTTTTTCCTTTTTTAGACATGAACAGTTCATGGAAGGAAATTAGAATAATCAATGAGGTGAAAGAAATGGCATTTAATTTATTTGGAGGAAAAAGAAGAATTACGAAAGGTTTTTTTGCTAATTCTTTAGGAAATAAACAAACAAGAGGAATCTATACATTTCAAATCGATGTGGAAAATGGAGAGTTGATATTTAAAAAATATTTTGTAACACCAACGGATCCAGTTTATGCATTCAATTATGGACGTTTTTCATGTATTACTTATAGAAATAGAACAGGTTCTGTAGATGATGGAGGAATTTGTTCTTATGCAGCAACTGCTGAAACATTAGCACTTGCTTCACGTGTGACAGATAAAGGAAAGACATATGTGCATGCTTGTGCAAATGGTGATGTAGAAACTGCTGATAAAGTATTTTGTGTCGATTATTTTAATAGTGAAATTTCGGTAATTTCTATTGTTAAGAAAAAACTTGTAAAATGTATTTCTCATTTTAAGTTGAATGGAAGTGGAAAAGATCCTGTTAAACAAGCACAACCATATCCTACATATGTGGGCTTTTTACCAGATGAAGATAAACTTTATGTTGTTTGTTTAGGATTAGATCAAGTATGTTTCTTTGATGTTGGTGAAGATGGAACATTAACATTAGATAATGTACATACATTACAATTAGAACCAGGTTGTGGTCCTAAAAAAATGATTTTTAATCAAAAAGGTGATCGTGCTTATGTAATGAATGAATTAAACAGCACAATTTGTGTTTATAAATATGATCATTTAAACTTTGAATTAATTCAAACAATCGATAGTTATCCAAAAGATGATGATTCTGAACTTGTAAGTTCTTTAAGTGATATTAAGTTTAATAGTGATGATAGTCATTTATATGCAATTAATAAAGGACATGATTCTCTTGTGTTGTTCGAAGTCAATGAAGATGGAACTCTTACATATATTGACTTTGAAGATACTTCTTATGATCCAGTAGATATGCTTGTTTATAATGAGGAAGGAAATGAATGGATCGTTGTGGCTTGTCAAAAAGGTGGAATTGTTGAATCTTATCGTTTTGGTAAGGAAAAAGGTGGACAAGTTTATGAAACTGAATATAGCTGTATGGTAAATGAACCTGTTTGCTTAACATCATTTATTAATAATTTCTAAGGCAATTTATTTGCCTTTTTTCTTTGGTTGAATATCGACAAAAAATAACATATAATGATACAAGGTGAGGACTCAACATGGAAAAAAAGAAATTGAATATTAAAGTTAAAATAGCAGTAGGCATTATTATTTTTATTGTTGCTTTGTTTATTGGAAGTTTTGTATATTATAAGCAAGGAATCAAGGCTACATCTTCTAAAAATAAGGAAGTGATCGTCACTATTCCTAAAGGTAGTAGTGGAAATGATATTATTAAAATATTAGATAAAAATAAACTTATAAAAAGTTCTACATGTGCCAAAATATATTTAAAAATGAATCAACATGATTTTAAAAGTAATGTTTATATTTTAAATAAAAAAATGGATTTAAAAACAATTTTTAAAGCAATTGAAGGAAAAGATAAAAAATATATTTCTAATACTAAAATAACAGTTTTAGATGGACAAACAATTCCTGAATACGCTTCTATTATTTCTAAACAAACAGGAATAGAATATAATGAGATCATTCAAAAATGGACAGATCAAACATATCTTCAAAAGTTAATTAAAAAATATTGGTTTTTAACAGATGATATTTTAAGTGATGGTATTTATTATCCATTGGAAGGATATTTAGCACCAGAAACTTATTTTCTAACACAAGAAGATACGATTGAAAGTATTACAAAAATGATGTTAGATCAAACACAAAAACATCTAGAAAAATATAAAACACAAATATTAGATTTTAAAGTGAACTCACAACCATTAACAGTTCACCAATTTATGACATTATCATCTATTGTTCAAAGAGAATCACCAGTCAATGACGAAGATAGGCAACTTGTTTGTGGTGTTTTAATTAATCGTTTAAATAAACAAATGCCATTACAATGTGATGTCACTGTTAATTATGGAAATCAAGAAGTTAAAATTGATGTTAAACATACTGATTTAAATAAAGATACAAAATATAATACATATAAATATAATGGTTTACCTGTTGGCCCTATTAGTTCTATTTCAACAGGAATTATAAAAAATGTTTTAAATTATAAGGAAAGTGAGTATTATTATTTCTTTGCGACACAAGATGGAAAAGTTTTATATGCGAAAACATATCAAGAACATCAAGCAAATGTAAATAGTAATAAGTGGTATTAAAATGAAGTATTTTGATGAAATAGAAAAAAGTGCAAGAGAAAGACATATTCCAGTCATGGAAAAAGAGGGCTTGGAATTTTTAATACAAACATTCAATGAACATCAATGTCATCGCTGTCTTGAAATTGGCAGTGCCATTGGTTATTCAGCAATGATGATGGTTTCAAATATAGATGATTTTGTGGTTGAAACAATTGAGTTAGATGATGCACGTTATCTTGAAGCTATTCAAAACATTAAAGAACAACAATTAGAAGGTCAAATAGAAATCCACCATGATGATGCATTAACATTTGATATCAATGATTTAAAATACCAAGAATTTGATTGTTTATTTATTGATGCAGCGAAAGCACAATATCAAAAATTCTTTGAAAAATACATGCCTTTAGTTCAAAAAAATGGAATTTGCATTGTTGATAATCTAGATTTTCATGGGATGATTTTTGATATTGACCATATTAAAAATAGAAATACAAAACAACTTGTTAAAAAAATTAAAAGATTTAAAGATTGGATTTTCAATCATGAAGAATATCAAGTCACTTATTATGGCATAGGTGATGGAATTTGTGTAATAAAAAGGAAGTGAAATAAGTGTCATTAATAATTAATATAAATAGTTTATCATATCTTTATGATTATTTGGATTTAGGTGTCCATGATTTTATTGTAGGAACAAATCAATTTTCATGTCGACAAGCTTTAACAGTTGATTATATAGAATTAAAAGAAATAAAGGAAAAATATCCAATGATTCGTTTATTTGTTTTAGTTAATGCGTTAGTTGAACAAAAATATTTAGATGATTTAAAGAATCATTTAGATAAATTAAATGAATGTCAAATAGATGGGATTATTTTTCAAGATTTTGGAGTTTTACAAATTTGTAATGAAAAAGGATATTCATTTGAAAAAATCTATGATCCAGAAACATTAAATACAAATCATCTCACATTATCTGTTTTAAAAGAACAAGGAATAGATGGCGCTTTTCTAGCAAGAGAAATCCCGCTAAAAGAAAAACAAATGATTGGACAAAATTGTAAATTAAAAACAATGGTTCAAGTACATGGGGTTGAATATATGGCTTATTCAAAAAGAAAGTTATTGTCTAATTATAAAGAGTATACACATCTTGATTTTAATGTAGATAAAGAGGCACAAATTGAAATCAAAGCCAATGGTGTAGAGGACCATTGTCATATTTATGAAGATCAATATGGAACCCACATTACTTCAACTAATCAAATGTGTGCACTAGATGTTCTTAATCAATTCAATGATTTTGATTATTTATATATTGATGGTCAATATATAAATGAAACAGATTTATTAGAAATTACACATCTTTATATACAAGCTATAGAAGCAATTAAAAATCAAACATACAATAAAGAATCAATAGAGTTGATGCAATTACTTTATCGTTTAACACCAAATGTTCATTATTATCATAGTTTTTTATTTGATTCAACTGTTTATAAAATTTCTGATGTAAGAAAGAGAGAAGAAAATGAGAGAAGTTAGTCAAGTTATTAATGGAAAAAGAGTAATTGTTAAAAAGCCTGAATTATTAGCGCCAGCAGGAAACTTAGAAAAACTAAAAGTGGCTATCCTCTATGGTGCAGATGCAGTGTTTATTGGGGGTAAAGAGTTTTCTTTGCGTTCAAGTGCTTCTAATTTTTCTTTAGATGATATTAAAGAAGCTGTTGAATTTGCGCATGCACATCATGCGGCAATTCATGTAACATGTAATATTATTTTGCATGAAGATAATTTAGAAGGGTTAGAAGATTATCTTTTAAAGCTAGATGAAATTGGGGTTGATGCCATTATTGTAGCGGATCCTTATATCATGTCACTGGCAAAAAAATTAAACTTAAAATTAGAAGTTCATGTTTCTACACAACTTTCAACCATGAATACCAGTGCGATTCATTTCTATGAAAATTTAGGAGTTGATCGTGTTGTTTTTGCTAGAGAAGTGGATTATCAAGATTTAAAAGAAGTTAGGGAAAAAGTGGATATTGATTTAGAATATTTTATTCATGGAGCTATGTGTATCCATTATTCAGGAAGATGTATGTTATCTAATTATTTTTCAAGAAGAGATGCCAATCGTGGAGGATGTTCGCAATCATGCCGTTGGTATTATGATATTTTTGAAAAGGATCAACAATTGAATCATGATGAAATTGTACCGTTTAGTATGTCAAGTAAAGATATGTCACTCGTTGATGAATTGCCTAAGCTTATTGAATTAGGAGTTGATTCTTTTAAAATCGAAGGAAGAATGAAATCTCTTCATTATATTGCTACTGTTGTTTCAACTTACCGTAAATTGATTGATACTTATTGTGCTGATCCAGATCACTTTAATAAAGAAGGTTATCGTAAGGAAATTGAAAAAGCAGCGAATCGTGCTTTATGTACAGGATTCTTTAAAGATTTTCCAGACAGCCAATATCAACTTTATAATCAAAGAGATGAACATCCAACACAAGATTTCTGTGCGCGTGTATTAAGTTATGATGTAGATAAACATGAAGTTATGATTGAACAAAGAAATTATTTTAAAGTGGGAGATCAAATTGAATTTTTCTCACCACATCATGAAAATGTTTTAATTGAAGTTAAAGAAATATATAATGAAGATAGAGAATCAGTTGAAGTAGCAAATCATCCAATGGAAATTCTTTATTTAAAATGTGATCAACCATTGTTTGAGTTCGATATGGGAAGGAAGGTTATTTTAGATGAAAAATAGTATTATTATTGGAATTGCTGGAGGAAGTGCTTCGGGTAAAACTTCTATTTCTAGACAAGTTTATGAATTTTTTAAAGGAAGTCATACAACATGTATCATTAAACAAGATGACTATTATAAAGATCAAAGTCATCTTTCTTTTGAAGAAAGAGTGAAAACAAACTATGATCATCCTTTTGCTTTTGATAATGATTTACTTGTAGAACAATTAAAACAATTAAAAGAAGGAAAATCAATTTCTAAACCTACATATGATTATACTCAACATACAAGAAGTGATGTTGTTGAAACAATTACACCAAGAGATGTTTATATTTTAGAAGGATTATTTGTTCTCTATGATGAAAAAATTAGAGATTTATGCGACATTCTTGTCTTTGTAGATACAGATGCTGATATACGTTTTATCCGTCGTTTAAAACGTGATATTGAAGAAAGAGGACGTTCTATTGATTCAGTATGTAATCAATATTTAGAAACAGTAAGACCAATGCATGAACAATTCGTTGAACCTTCAAAAAAATATGCACATATCATTATCCCTGAAGGGGGAAATAATACAGTAGCTATCGATCTTTTAATTACTAAGATTTCAAGTGTTATTGATGCTAAGGAGTAAAAGATGTATTGTACAAATTGTGGTCGAAAAATTAAAGATGGAGAACGTTATTGCCCTTATTGTGGAACAAAAACATTTAATGAATATGAATTTAATCAACAAAGAGTAGATTATGCAATTTCTAGACGTAGTATTCCAATGTGTATTATTTTATCAATTGTTACGTTTGGAATTTATGGACTTTATTGGCTTTATTGTCTTGCTAGTGATGTCAATACACTTACTGGAGAAGAAGATTCTTCAGGTTTTAAAGTCTTGATTTTAAGTATTATTACTTTAGGTTTATATGAACTTTATTGGTTGTATAAAGTTGGAGAGAGATTAAGTGATTTTCAAACTTATCAAGGAGAAATGGTAGATAGTTATCGTGCTCTTGTTTATTTGATTTTAGGAATATTTGGATTAAATATTGTAGCAAGAGCACTTATTCAAAATGATTTGAATAAATATGCTTATGATTCATAAAAATAGACTAGATATTTAGATATAAATATGCTATATTATTGATTACGAGGTGACTTAAAATGGATAAAGATAAAGTATTACTTACGAAATCTGGTGTAGAAAAACTTGAAGAAGAAAGAGATAATTTAATTAATGTTGAAAGACCTAGAGTCATTGAAGAATTACAATTAGCTCGTTCTCAAGGTGACTTATCAGAAAACGCTGATTATGATGCAGCTAGAGATAAACAAGCTCAAATCGAACAAAGAATTAAAGAAATTGAATATATGCTTCAAAATGCAGAAATCATTTCTGAAGAACAAATGGATTTAAATGTTGTTAAACCTGGGACAACAGTTACAATTTTAGATTTATCTTTAGATGATCCTGAAGAAGAAAAATATACAATTGTAGGTTCTTTCGAAACTGATCCTGTTAATGGTAAGATTTCAAATGAATCACCACTTGCTAAAGCACTTATTGGTCATGGAGTTAATGAAATCGTGACTGTTGGGGTTGCTGAAGCATATGATGTAAAAATTGTAGATATTGAATTTACTGCATAAAACAACAAGTTATTGTTGTTTTTTCTTTATATAATAAAGTAAATAATAAATAATAAAAACAAATAAAGGTTTTATTAAAATTTGAATATTTATATCTTTTAAATGAAATATAAATTGAATAATTAAATAAGTCATTGAAAGGGTCATTCCGTGGATCAATGGCTTTTCTTTTACCATTTTATAAAAAATAAAAGTGAAAACAACTAAGATAAGATAACTAAAAAAAGTAATCAGTAATTGATAAATAAAAGATGAAACATGCATAAAAGAAAAAAGAATAGCCATAATAAAACTAATGATTAAATAACTTACAAATAAAAATGCATAAGATAATAAATAAGGCATTAACTTTCTTTTCATAGAAACCTCCTAATAGAGAATATGAAAAAAAAGAGTAAGTAGAACGGAGAACATATGTTTAAAATATTTATCATTAGTGTTTTTATGTATATCTATCTAACAGTTTTACTTAGGCTTTTTGGAAAAAAAGAATTTAGTCAACTCAATGTTTTTGATTTTGTTGTTTTTTTAGTGATTTCTGAAATCACGACAATGTCTTTAGAAACACAAGATTTGTCTGTTTTAGATAGTGTGATAGCCACACTGACACTCATTATTTTAGATAGAATAGAATCTTTTATTACGATGCGTTCAAAAAAATTGAGAGATTTTTTTGAAGGAAGACCGTGTTATATCATTTATAGAGGAAAAATACAATATCAAAATATGAAAAAATTACGCTATAGTATAGATGATTTATGTCATCATTTAAGAGTAAGTGATATCGATAGTGTTTCTAAAGTGGATTTTGCTATTCTAGAAACAAATGGTTCTTTATCGGTTATTCCAAAACAAGAAAGTCAAACACTTTTACCTGATGCATTGATCAGTGATGGCTGTATTAATCAAGAAGCACTTCAAATTTTAAATAAAGATGAAGCGTGGTTGAAAAATGAATTAAAGAAAAAACACATTTCTCATATAGAAGATGTGCTTTATTGTGTTTTAGAAAAAAAGGATCTTTATGTGATAAAAAAATAACTATCCAAACATAACATCCAACATCATCATAATCATAAAACCTACCATAAAACTCATTGTACCGACATCTACTTCTTTTAAGGCATTTGCTTCAGGAATCAGTTCTTCGATACAAACAAACATCATCGCTCCTGCTGCAAAACTTAAAGCAAAAGGGAGAATGCTACTAAAAAGTTGAGCAAATAAAAACCCTAAAAGTGCACTTGGAATTTCTACAAGGGCAGAATATTGACCATACATCATTGCTTTAAAACGTGAGATACCACTTTCATGTAAAGGCAAAGAAATGGCTGTACCTTCAGGAAAGTTTTGGATACCAATACCAATAGATAAAATAAGGGCAGGAACAAGATTAGTTTTAACGCTTGCAATGGCAATTCCAACCGCTAAACCTTCGGGAATATTGTGTAAGGTCATTGCTAGTAATAAAAGTTTATTTTTAGAAAGAGTATTTGTAGGACCTTCTTTTTGATGAGAAATAATATGTTCATGGGGAAGAAATTTATCACAGAGTCTTAAAAATAAGCCACCGCTAAAAAAGACAAGTGGAATCAAAAAAAGTAAAAGTAGATGATCTTCAACTTGTTGGATTGCTGGAAGAAGCAATGAAAAGAAAGTAGCAGCAATCATAATACCAGCAGCTAAACCTAAGGCAATACTGACAAGTTTTTGACTTTTACTTTTAACAAAATAAACAAGACTTGACCCTAAAAAAGTCATGAGCCAGTTAAAAATAGAAAGTACTAAAGCAAGTAAAAAAAGTTGTAAATTTGATAACATAAAAGACCTCCATAGTATCCTATGAAGGTCTTATCATTTTATCTAGGCTTATCTATTAATAAAGTCATAGTCACTATCATCAATAGTTACTAAAATTGCTTTTTCAGTTAATCTTTGTTTTTTACTATCATAAGTAGGTAAAACAGTATAATTAACACGAATATTTCTTTCTACTTCTTCATCGTAAGCAAAATCTGCTTGTCTAAAGAAGATAGGATCATGATCATAAACAGAAATATTACCAAATTGATTTTGTTCATTGTAATAAACAACTTTACCTGATTTACGAGTAACTAAACTATCAAGATGTGACATGATCAAATCATACATTTCATCATAAAGAGTGCTTGAATCTTTATCTTGATATTTTTCATCAATGACAAAATCACAATCTTTTTGATTTTCATTACATAATGCTTTAATAAATGAATGAACAACTTTGATCAATAATTCATTACCACTATTTTCAACAGCTTCATTTAATCTTTGATATAAAGGAAGTTGTTCAAGGGCATAACCATTTTCAAAGAATTCATAAAGTAAATAAGCATTTGCTTCTTTTACTTTACCAACAGTAGCATTTGTTTTATATAAAACTTCGTAGAAGTTAACTCCTTTAATACGATTATGTAAAGAAATAAATTCTCTATTAGCTTCATCATATTCTTTTAATTCTAATAAAGCACATCCTCTATAATATTTGATCCATTGTAAAGCGTTATAATGCCATTTAAGTGGTGTAGCTAATGCTTGATTTGCACATTCTACACATACTTTATATTGTTTTGTTTCAAATAAAGCACGTACTTTTAATCTAAAGTATCTTTCTTTGAAAGATTCAAATTCTCTACCTTCGTTATTAACAAAAGGTTTATCAGATAATAATTTAACATCTAATTTGTTAAGCATTTTAATCATTAAATCATAATTGATTGGAGTTTGATTTAATGCATATTTAATTGCTCTATTAATTGCTGGTTCAACAGGAGAATATTTTTCTTGTTTACAAATACCTAAAATATCTTCAAGGATATCAAAGAATAAACTTTCTTTTTCTTTGATTTTTTCATCATCAATATTAATAAACTTATTATATAAAGCATACCCATATTGATTAATATATCCTTTTAAAGAAGGAGCCATTTGTAAAAATGTATTTCCTACTTCAATTGCATCATCATTTCTACCATTGTTTTTTAATAATTTAATAAAATCATTCGCTTCAAATTCATTGAAAGAAGCAGCATCTTCATTGAATTTATTGAAATATCTTTCAATACTTTTTAATTCGTTTTCGTTCATAAAATTCACCTCATGCATTATTATATCATTTATTTATCATGAATAACATAAAATGTTTTTAAAAACATTTTTTATATGCTATAATAATGCAGAAAATTAAGAGGTGAAAAAATGAGTAAACAAGTGTTTAGTACAGATTTTTACGGGAAAAATCTGACAGTAGAAGTAGGAGAATTAGCTAAACAAGCTAATGGTAGTGTTTTAGTAAGATATGATGATACAGTCATCTTATCAACAGCTGTTGCAGGAAAAGAACCAAAAAGTGTAGATTTCTTTCCACTAACAGTTACATATGAAGAAAAATTATATTCTGTAGGTAAAATTCCTGGAGGATTTCTAAAAAGAGAAGGACGTCCAAGTGAACATGGAACTTTAACTGCAAGAATGATTGATAGACCAATTCGTCCATTATTTGCAGACGGATTTAGAAATGAAGTACAAGTTGTTAATACTGTTTTATCAGTAGATCAACAAGCTTCTCCAGAAATGGCAGCAATGTTAGGGGCTTCTCTTGCATTATGTGTTTCTGATATTCCTTTCAATGGACCAATTGCTGGTGTTAATGTTGGTTTAATTGATGGTGAATTTACCATCAATGCTGGTCCTGAAGAAATGGAAAGAAGTTTAATTAACTTAGAAGTAGCTGGTACAAAAGATGCTATCAACATGGTTGAAGCAGATGCTAAAGAAGTTGATGAAGATACAATGCTAAATGCTTTAATGTTTGGACATGAAGCTATTAAAGAATTAATTGCTTTTGAAGAAAAAGTTGTTGAAGCATGTGGTAAAGAAAAAATTGAAATTCCATTATTTGAATTAGATGAAGCTTTAGTTCAAGAAATTACAGATTTATGTAATGATGAAATGGTTGCTGCTGTATCTATTCCAGGTAAACTTGAAAGATATGCAGCCATTGATGAAATCATGGATCGTGTAACTGCACAATATGATGAAAAAGAATATGCAGATGAAGAAACAAAAGAATCTGTGATGAAACAAGTTGGAATTATCTTACATGATTTAGAAAAAAATGAAGTAAGACGTTTAATTACGGAAGAAAAAATTAGACCAGATGGTCGTAAAATTGATGAAGTGCGTCCATTAAATGCACAAGTTGATTTATTACCAAGAGTTCATGGTTCTGCTTTATTTACAAGAGGTGAAACACAAGTTTTATCTGTATGTACATTAGGAGCTATGGGAGAAGTTCAAAAAATCGATGGTTTAGGATTAGAAGATCAAAAACGTTTCATGCATCATTATAACTTCCCACCATATTCAGTTGGTGAAACAGGAAGAATGGGTGCTCCTGGACGTCGTGAAATTGGACATGGTGCTTTAGGAGAAAGAGCTTTAGCACAAGTTATTCCAAGTGAAAAAGACTTCCCATATACAATTCGTGTTGTTTCTGAAGTCTTAGAATCAAATGGTTCAAGTTCACAAGCTTCAATCTGTGCATCATCAATGGCATTAATGGCTGCTGGTGTACCAATTTCAAATCCAGTTTCTGGGGTTGCGATGGGACTTGTTAAAAAAGGTGACGATTATACAATCTTAACAGATATCCAAGGTATGGAAGACCACTTAGGAGATATGGATTTCAAAGTAGCTGGTACTAAAAATGGTATTTGTGCTTTACAAATGGATATCAAAATTGATGGTATTACAAAAGAAATCTTACAAGAAGCTTTAGCACAAGCAAAAGTAGGACGTGCTCAAATCATGGATTGTATGTTAGGAGCTATTCCTGCACCACGTGATCATTTATCTAAATACGCACCAAAAATGCATGTTATGCATATTGATCCAGAACAAATTAGAGATGTTATTGGACGTGGTGGAGAAACAATTAATGAAATCATTGAAAAATCAAATGATGTTAAAATTGATATCGATCAAGACGGTACAGTGGTTATCTACCATAGTGATCAAGAAGCCATCGACACAGCTGTTTCTTTAATTGAAAGAATTGTTAAAAAAGCTGAAGTTGGTGAAATCTATGATGGAACAATCGCACGTGTAAATGATAACTATGCATTCGTTACTTTATTTGAAGGTACAGATGGATTCTTACATATTTCTGATTGGTCTTATGAAAGAACAAGCAAAATGCAAGATGTATGTAAGGTAGGAGATGTCATCAAAGTTAAGGTAACTAAAGTTGATGATAAAGGTAAAGTAAATGTTTCTAGAAAAGCTTTACTTCCAAAACCAGTTAAAAAAGAAGAAAAAACTGAAAAAAATGAAAAATAAAATCATACTTGCAAGTAGTTCTCCAAGAAGGAAAGAACTTTTCGATAAATATGGAATAGACTACACAGTAGATTTTGTAGAAACAGAAGAAGTGTTAGACGAAAGTTTAACACTTTTTAAAAGACTAGAAAACATTGCTTTACAAAAAGCTAAACCACTTCAAATAAAATATCCAAACAATATCATTGTCTCAGCAGATACCATGGTAACCTTCCAAGATGAAATGTTAGGAAAACCAAAAAATAGAGAAGACGCTAAAAGAATGCTTGAGTTGTTATCGAATAATAAACAAGTTGTTATTACAGCAGTATGTATCATTAAAGATCAACAAAGCACAACATTTACAGATGCAACAACTGTTACATTTAAAAAATTATCTGATCAAGAAATTGAAGATTATCTTGATACAAATGAATGGCAAGGCAAAGCGGGTGCTTATGCAATCCAAGGAGTTGCTTCAAAGTTTGTAGAAAAGATTGATGGAGATTTAGAAAATGTCATTGGGATGCCAATGTATAAGGTCATTAAATATTTAGAAGCTTAACAATATAACACGTATATATCTTTATAAGATTAAAAGAGGCATAGAAATCTAATAATTTACGATAGATTTTATGCCTCTTTTTATTAAATAAATTTAAATTGTTTATTTATTTTTTTGTGTTTTTGTATAATATATTCTTGGTGTAATTAAACAAATTATAAATAGTATGAAATTAATTAAAAAATATAAAAGAAATGAAAAATGATATTTAAAATAATAAAGCGTATTTTGAAATAAAGAAACAATCATCTTCGATAACGGAATTCCTATAATTGTCAGTAGAACTAGAGATATTACAAAATAAATAATACCTTCTAAAGAAAGCAACTTATACAGTTGTTTTTTTGTCATTCCAATTGCTTCTAATGTAGCCAATTCTTTTTTTCTTGAATTGATATTCATGATAATAATATTAATAAAATTGAAGATTCCTAACATAAGTAAAATACATGCAAAAAGAATACCTACAAACATAAAGCAATTTATAATTGGTTGTAATTGCTTGATGGTGTTGATTTGACTTTTAAAAGCGATAGTACAGTTTTTAAAAATACTTAAAAGTTTTTCTTGAAGTTTTTCATTATTGACATTTTTAGTATTGATTTTTAATTCTTCATAAATTGGATCTATTTGTAATTTTTCAAGACCTTTTTCGCTCATATAAATGCAGATATGATCACTATCAGAAATCAAATAATTTTGGGCATCTTGTAGAAAATTAGAATCTTCTTTAAATAAATTTTCAATTTTATAATCGATAAGTTCACCGTTATTATTTTGTATTGAAAGGGAATCATTTATATACTTACGTGATACAGATGTATCTAAAAGATAGATGCTATCACCATTTAAAAATGATATGTTATCTGTTTTATTTGTTTTAGAAAAATGAGAAAGATCATCTTCATTTAAAAGAATGATAGTTGCTTTAAAATGATTGCTTTCTTTAGCAAAACTATTCTTCTTACCTAATTCTTTTTGCAAAAATTTAGATGAACCTGTAACTGTTGAATAAGCAGTTTTAACGATTTTTAATTCAGTTATTTCTTTTAAAGATTGTACTTTTGAGATTTCTTTATTGGTTATATCACTTTGCTTTCCTTCGTTATTTGGATTATTTGCCTCGATATTAAAAGAATAAGGCTGTTGTCTAGCAAAAAGAATATTATAATCTGGCTTTGAAATGGCAGAATAAATTGTTAAACAAGAAAATAATCCAATAAATAGTGAAAGTATAACAGAAATATTTCTTTTACCGTTTCCTAAAATATTTTTAATAGCGAGAGACAGTATGCGATTTTTTTTGAAAATAGAAAATGATCTATTTATATATGATGTATTACCTAGACCGTTATATCTAATTGCCTCAATAGGTGATATTTTGCTAGCAATCTTTGCTGGTTTTTTACTGCTTACCCAAATAGTAAGCAAGACATAAATAATAACAATTAAAAACAAGAAAGGGCTAAATGAAACATTGCATGGAAAGATGTTTTCAATAGCTGATCCCGATATTAATCGCCGAAGTGTATAAGGTACTAAAAAATATGAAAATAGTGATGCAAACACTAATCCCATAGGAATTGCTAATAAAGCATAAAATAGTGTTTCTTTTTTTACAATCGATTTTATTTGTTTTGGGGTCGTTCCTATTGTTTTAAGTTGTCCATAAAAATAAATATCATTATTGATAGACAATTGCATAATATTATTGATAATAAAATATCCGCTTAACACAATTAGAATTGCTAGAAATGCACATGCTACAATAGACAACAAACCGTCTGTTTTATTTGCTAAAAGACCGAAACTATAGAGTTTTTGATTTTTTGCTAAGTTTAAGTCTTTATTTAATTGGGACATAATCTTATCAGCATCTTGGTGTTTATCTTTAAGAGAGACCATTGTGACTTGATAAAGAGACGAATGTGATTTAGCGTACATATTTGAAATAATAATATTTCCTATTTGATTAATTTCTTGATGATGATCTTTGAAATAAAAAGCTGCTGCAGCAACATTAGCACTTTTGGTTTTTTGATCTCGACCAATTAAATAATCAGTAAAAATAGCACTAATATTAAATCTTTGTTTTTGATGATTTATATTTAAAGTAATATAATCACCAATTTTTTTGTTTTTATAACCTAATTTATTTAATGTCCATCTTGACAAAGCAATTTCATTTTTCTTTGTAGGATAATTTCCTTCAAATGAAGTAATTGTAGGCAAGATGTCTTCTTTCCATTCAATATCATCATAATTAGAAAGAACGATTTGACTATCTGAATAGGAATTTTCAAAATTAATACGACCATAATAGTGTTGATTACCAATATTTTTAATATAATCTAAATCATTTAATTTTTTTTTTTGTTTTTTAGTAAGATTCGTCATCATGATTTGACTTGTTGTCCCTGCACTTCGTAGATTATAGGTTTGATAATTGTCATAGTAGCTGAATCCAATTGAAAAAATACTATAAATCATAAAAGTAACAAGAATGATAGAGACAAACATAAAAAGTGTTTTTGTTTTATTTTTTAATGTTGATAATGTGAGTTTATTGATTGCTTTTTTATTATTATTCATCATTGTTTTCACGCAACTTTCCGTCTTCAATTTTTATAATACGATCAGCTAATTGAGCAATATCCTCATTATGAGTAATCATGACGATTGTTTGTTTAAATAAATGACTTGTTCTTTTAATTAATCCTATAACTTCCTGAGTAGTTTTTGAGTCAAGATTTCCAGTGGGCTCGTCTGCAAGAATAATAGATGGTCTTGTTGCCAGCGCTCTAGCGATAGCAACACGTTGCTGTTGACCACCTGATAGTTTATTGGGATATATATTTTTTTTATTTTCTAGTTTTAAAACATGAAGTATTTCGTTTATAAAATCATATGGAATCTCATTACCATCAAGTTCAATAGGTAAAGTGATATTTTCTAAAACAGTGAGATTACCAATAAGATTATAATTTTGAAAAATGAAACCAATGTTTCTTCTTCTAAAAATAGCCAGTTCATCTTCATCCATTGATGTAATATCAATATTATTAATAAATACTTTTCCACTGGTAGGTTTATCTAATCCACCAAGTAAATTTAAAAGAGTAGATTTTCCACTACCAGAACTTCCAACAATTGCAATAAATTCATGATTGTTAATATTCAAGTTAATGTTATCCACAGCTTTTACAGTATAGTTATCCATTTTATAATATTTTTTTAAGTTTATTGTTTTTACGATTTCCATAAGCACTCTCCTTAGATTATCTATATTCTACAAAATAAATATCACAAACTTGTTACAAAAAAGATAATGAATTAAAAAATTCATTATCTTTTTAAATAGATTGTAAAAGTCGAACCTTTTCCATATTCGGATTGAACAGTGATATAGCCTTCTTCTCTAGATAAGATTTCTCTTGTCAAATAGAGTCCAATCCCAATACCATCTTTATCTTGCACTTCTTGTGCTCTATAAAATCTTTGGAAAATATTATTATAGTTTTCTTTTTTTATACCAATTCCTTGATCAGTAATTGTAATTTTAGAAAAGAAAGTATTTTTTGATATTTGAATTGTTATGGTTGTATTTTTATTTGAATATTTTATGCAATTTTCTAAAACATTAAAAATAGCTTCTTGAGTCCACTTTTCATCATATAGGGCAGAGATATGTGTATTTTTGGATAGTTCGATATTAATATGTTTTTTTTCAGCAAATAAGAAAACATGATTAATTACTTCAATTAGAGTAGAATAAAGATCATTTTTTTCAATATTTAATTGAATGATATCTGTTTCTAATCGAGACATTTTAATAAGAGATTCCATTAGGAAATCAAGTTTATTAATTTGTTGATTAAGCATTATATGAAAGTCAATAGCTTCTTCTTTAGATAAGTCATTACGTGCTAACAAATCGTTGTATATTTTAATGTTAGCTAAAGGTGTTTTTACTTGATGAGAAATATGAGTGACTAATGACTGAATTTCTTGTTTAGAATGGATTGTTTCTTCTTTTTCGATATCCAATTCTTGTTTATATTTATTAATTTGATGTAATAATTTTGAGTCAATCGTTTCTTCATATTCTTTATTGCTTTGAGTTGCTGTTTTATCAAAAGTATTAAAAATATAATGTGTCAAATGATTTATTCTTGATTTGAAAGAAAAAATGTTTAGACAGTACATAAGAATACTTACTAATGAATTTAAGATGATTAAGCATTTTATTAAGATAGAATTTGTTGAAAGGAAAATGATTATTGAAATAGAAAATAAAAATAAAACATAAAGAGTTGCAATGATTTTATTCATCATGACACCACCTGTAACCTAGGCCATAAACAGTTTTAATATAATGGTGTTTATCATCTTCTATCTTATTTCTTAATCGAGATATATTAACAAGCAATGTATGCTCATCAACATAATTTTCATTTGAATCCCATATTTTTTCAATGATTGTTTCTTTTAAAATTATTTGATTTTGATTTTCTAAAAATAAAGATAATAATTTGAATTCTAGAGGTGTTAATTTGATTTCTTTATTATCGATTACTAATTTAGATGTATTCTTATCAAAAAATAGATGGTCATCTTTGTAGAAAGTGTTTTTTGTATTTCTTTTTAAAATAACATTTATTTTCTTGTGAAGAATTTCAATATTAAATGGTTTTGTTACATAATCTTCTGCACCTAAATTAAAACCATGTAAAATAGCTGAATCCAAATCACAGGCAGATAAAATAAGAATAGGAATATTTGAATTAATAATTTTTATTTGTTCAATAAGATCAAAACCAGATAAATCAGGGAGATTGATATCTAAAATAATAAGATCAAGATTATTTTGAAAGAGTATGTCAAGTGCTTCTTGACCGCTAAAAGAAGATAATACATAAAATTTTTCTTTTTTAAAATAAACAGAGATTGCTTTATTTAAAGGTCTATCATCTTCAATTAATAAAATATTATACATTTTTCATCACCTGTTAATTAATTATCTATGTTATGACATGATTGTCAACTTATTAAATAGTAAAAAATGAAAAGCTTATTAATGTGGTTTTATCTTTTAAATTGAAAATAATTTAAAGGAGAAAGTTCTATGCATGATATTTACTATTTTAATGGGCAAGATATTACGATGAATGTATGTATTCAAATTCATAGAGTTATTAATCTTATTCAGGAACAAGAAAAAATTGATTTTGAAGAAGCAGTAGGAAATTTTATCGTTTTCAAACGTATAAAACACTTACTCAAGTTGAAAATGGCTTATGGGCAGAAAATGCTGAATATATTTTAGATCGTTATAATGAAGAAAAATAGGACTTCCTTAGAAGTCCTATTAGTCTTTTAGAGGCTCTAAATCATGATTATAAAGTTCAATGTTGACTTCTTCTACGGTTTGTTTTTTTAACAAGCCATTTAATAAAATAAGATCTCTAGCATTATGTGGATATAAGTCACCTGCATTATTCAAAGATAATAAGTGATTTGTTTCTTTTTGGGTTAAATTCATAGCAAGAGCTAATCGATAGATTTTATCCTTTGCATTTTTTCCTTTTTCGCCACGGATAATTTTATAAGCATAAGTTCTTTCTAATCCTGATTTTCGTATAATATCTGCTTCTTTTAAATGATACTTTTTAAACAAATGATGGATATATTCAGAAAAATCCATATCATGAATTTGTTTTAAAAGATCATCAATATCTGCTTCGTTTTTTAAAGAGTTTTCTATTTCTTCTGTTAAAATCATATCATCACCTAAAAATATGATATACTATATTTTACGGAGAGACAAGATATGATAGTTTTAGAATTAGAAGTTATTAAAGAAACACCCCAAAAAAGAATTACATTAGTAAGAGAATTAGATAAAAGAAATATTTATATAAAAAAAGAATTGAAAACATATAATAAAACAATTTGGGAAAAGTTAAAACAATTAGATATAGAAGGAATACCACCTATTTATTCAATAGAAGAAAATGAAGACGGTTTAGAAATCATCGAAGAATATTTAGCTTGTCAAACATTATCTGATATTTTAGATGAACATACTTTTTCAAATTTAGAAGCTTATCAAATTATAAGACAATTATGTATTATTTTAGATGTATTGCATCAACAAGATCCACAAATTATTCATCGTGATATTAAACCCGAAAATATCTTTTATGATGGAAAACAAGTCTATCTTTTTGATTTTGATATAGCTAGAAATTATATTGAAAATCAAAAAAGAGATACTACGGTGTTAGGAAGTCAAGGTTATGCAGCTCCTGAACAATTTGGTTTTTATCAAACAGACATAAGAAGTGATATTTATTCTTTGGGAGTTTTATATCATGTTTTACTTACTAATAAGTTGCCTAGAGATTATGACTTACAAGGAATAGAAAAGAGAATAATTGATAAGATGATTGCTATTGATCCTCAAGGCAGATATCAAGATGTAAAAGAAATTATTAAAGATTTAGATCAATTATTTCATATTGAAAAAAAGAAAGAAAAGAAAATCAAACATCCTAAAGCTTTACCGGGATTTAGAAGTGGTAAGCTTTGGAAGATGATTGTAGCGATTATGGGTTATCTTTTATTTATATGGATTTTAATAAGTTTTAAGATTGAAAATCAACCAATAAGTCAGTATCAGTATTTTGTTTATCGCTTGATTTTAATTTCTTGGTTTATTATAACACTTTTATTTTCTACAAACTATTTATCTGTTAGGGACTATTTACCTTATTATAAAAATCATGGGATTGTTGTTAAAGTTTTAACAACGATTATTTCTTGGCTTATTTTATTATTTATCTCTCTTATTATTGGAACTCTTTTAATGTATCTTTGATTGTGCCCCGAGAGGGCACCTTTTTTTTTGTCTTATAAGATACATTATAGATGTAGTCTATTTCTAAGATAAGGAGGTTATGTATGGATATAGAAGAATACCAAAGTAAAGATATAGCCGGGAAGATTCTTTATTTAGCATCATTGTTTAAGGGAATAAAAGATCATTTGGATGTATTAAATGAAAGAGAAGAGTTTAATCAAGTTGAATCACAAATATTTACGATTTTAAATGATTTAGAATTAGGTATTCATGAATTATGTATTTTATATGAGATATTAGAAAAGGAATAGACAAAAAAGAAAGGAGAGGGAATATGAAAACTTGGAAATTAGTAGCAGGTATTTTATCAATTATTTTAAGTGTATTTGTTTTTTTTCAATCTGTATTAGTAGGGACTGCTAATACAATGTCAGCTAATGGAGAAGTAGGAGGAAGTGCTGGTGTTTTTGTCTCTATTTTTATGTTAGCAGGAGGAATTGTTTCAATTGCTGTAAGAAATAGTCAAAAAAATGGAGGAAATATTGCAGTTGTTATTTTATTTTTACTAGCAAGTTTTTTAGGTATAGGACTTGCTGGAAGTTTTAGTGATTTAAATGTTTGGGCAGGATGGTGTTTAATAAATGCTGTTCTAGCAATTATTTCAATTTTTAAACAAAATAAAGGAGTACAACAATGAAGAAAATAATCAAGATAGTTTTAGTTTTGTTTGTAACACTTACATTAGGAGCATGTGGAAGTAGTGAAGAAAAAGATACAAATAAACCTACAAAAACAGAAGAAAAGAAAGAAGAAAAAATATATACGATAGGTGAAACTGTAACATATACTAAAAATAGTAAAGATTTGATTCATTTTACAGTTGATTCAGTAAGAAATACAGATGATCGTAATGAATTTGCAGATAGTCAACCAGAACAAGTCATTATCATACATTATTCTTATGAAAATATAGCAAATGAAGATGATATTTATTTTTCAAGTATTAACTTTAAAGTTATTGATGAAGGTGGAAATGTTTGTGAAACTTATCCAGCTTCTATAAATACTTATCCCCAAACAGCACCTATAGGGACAAAAAGTGAAGGGGAAGAGGCTTATGGTTTAAAGCAACAAAGTTCTAAGATTAAGTTGATTGTAGAATTGGATTATTCAGGAACAAAAGCTACTTATGAATTACCAATTCAATAAAATTAAGAAATAATAAGAAATAACTGTAAACGCTTACAAAAAAGTGTTGTTTTTTCCTCTAGGTGAATTTATAATTATATAGTATGGAGGAAGAAAATTATGGGAAGTACTGTCAAAAAAATTGCATTATTATCTGGTGGAGGTGATTGTCCAGGGTTAAACGCTGTTATTCGTACAATTACTAAAACTGCAATCTCTAAATATGGTTATGAAGTGATTGGATTTGTTTATGGTTATAGAGGTTTATACCATAATAATTATGTAGAACTTACTGAAGAATCGGTAGAAGATATTTATAAAGAAGGAGGAACTATTTTATATAGTTCTAATAAAGATAATTTATTTGATTATTTAGTAGATGATGGTCATGGTGGAAAAGTAAAGAAAGATGTTTCTGATGTGGCTGTTGAAAATTTGAAAAAAGATGGTGTTGATGTTTTAGTTATTTTAGGTGGAGATGGAACGCTTACAAGTGCACGTGATTTTTCAAGAAAAGGTGTCAATGTCATTGGTGTACCTAAAACAATGGATAATGATTTAGCAAGTACAGATGTTACTTATGGATTTATTTCAGCAATGTCTGTAGGTACAGAATTTATTGATCGTTTACAAACAACAGCAAAATCACATCATCGTGTTATTTGTTGTGAATTAATGGGTAGAGATGCTGGATGGATTACTTTATACGCAGGTCTAGCAGGAAATGCTGGAGTATGTTTAATTCCAGAAATTCCATTTACCATTGAAAATATTGCTAAAGCAATTAAAAAACGTGATGAAATGGGATTACCATATACAGTAGTAGCTGTTGCTGAAGGAGCTAAATATGCAGATGGAACAAAAGTCATTGGTAAAATCGTAGAAGATAGTCCAGATCCAGTACGATATTCAGGACTTGCTGCTAAAGTAGCAGATGATCTAGAAAAAGTAATACCTAATCATGAAGTACGTTCAGTTAATCCAGGACATATTATTCGTGGTGGTGATATTACAGCTTATGATCGTATTTTATCTATTCGTTATGGCGTGGCTGCAGTTGAACTTATTAATGAAGGTAAATTTGGTAATGTTGTTACAATTAATGGTGATAAGATGGGATATACTTCATTAGAAGAAGTAATAGGTGCAGCTAAGATTGGTCAACAAAAACATGTTGATCCTAATGGTGAATTAGTTAAAGCAGCTAAAGCAATTGGTATCTCATTTGGAGATGAATAATCATATATAAAAGGAGAAACACACAAAATGTTTCTCCTTTTTAAGTACTTAAAAACCATAGATTTATCAATTCTATGGTTATATTGGGGCTTGCATTTTATTTATTTGTTCTTTTTTAAAATCAAAAGAAATATGTACATAACGATTAAGTGTAATATTAACATTTGCATGTCCTAATGTTTCGCTTACTGTTTTAATATCAATTCCTTTTTTTATACAGTTCGTCGCAAAGGTATGTCTTAAGGTATGAAATGTAGCATCTATTTCTTTATTTTCACAGAGTTTTGTAAAAGCTCTTTGAATTGTTCTAGGATCTATTGTTATTTGTCTATTTGAAAGAATAAAGTTTTCATCTTGCTTTTCAAACAAATCATAATGTTCTTTCAAATAGACAACTAAAAAATCAGCAATAACAATATTTCTAATAGAACTATTAGATTTAGGTTCTAATACATAGAGTTGCGTTTTTTTACTATGATCATCGCTTTTTAATCTTTGGACTGTTTTATTAATATTGATTGTACCATGTTCTAAATCAATATCTTTCCATTTTAAAGCACATATTTCACCTATTCTAAGTCCAGCATATAAACCTAATGCAATTGCTAGTGAGAGTTTATTTTTATGTCTTATACAGTAATCCCATAGTTTTATTTCATTTTCTTTATTAAGTGGATCTTTTGTTTTTGTTTTTTGACTAAATTTGATTAAATCGAAATCTAAATGTTTAAGTTGATGTGTTTGTTCTCCATATTTACAAATAGATTTTAAAACACATCTAATAGAATTAATCATACTTGTAGATAAATTCATTATATTGATTAAATAATCAATATAATGAATGATCTTCATTTCTGTGAGTTCTTCTATGGGGTTATCTTTTAAAAAGGTATTGAGATGTTTATTAATAATATTTTCATATTTACAATAACTAGAATATTTAACTGAAATCTTTTTAATTAATAACCATTCTTCTTGAATTGTAAGTTTGTTTTCTTCCATGTTTGTTTTCCTCTTTTTCTTAAAATTATTTACTGAACGGACGTTTTTTTTACTCAACGACATTGTGAATATAAGTACAAGATAAAATATAAAGAAAAGAGGAAAAAATTGGCTAATTATGTTTCTTTTAAAAACTATTTGTGGTATAGTCGAAGTCGTAGAATTGATAAATCTATGGTTTTTAAGATGTCTACAAAGTATTGAAACTTCTGCTTTTGTTTCAATACTTTATAAATAGACAAAAGGAGATAGTTTCATGGCTGTATTTACAAGTGTATATGATCCTATGGATAAAGAGAAAAAAGAAAAGATGGAAGAACATCAAGAGTTATTAGCGGGTATGTTAGATCTAGCAATACAAGAGTTAGAAGAGATAGCTAAAGACAGTGAAATATATATGATTGATCAAATGAAGATCTGTGATGATTATGAAAGTATATTTCAGTGTTTAAAGCATCAAGCTTTAAAAAGGAAGGCATAAATGAATTATTACGTTTTGTTTTGTCAAAGTTTGAAGATAGATAAGTTGTATCAGGTGTTTAATTCTAAAGAAGGAATAGAAGCGTTTATTCCTAAAATGGAAAGATATATAAGATCTAAAGATATGATTGTTTTGATTAATATGTTTCCAGGATATCTTTTCATTAAAACAAAAATGAATCAAATAGAGTTTGATACATTTATGTTATTAATGAATGAACAAAGGGATGGCATTATTAGAGAACTTAAAAAAGATGAGGTTTCTGCTCTTACACAAGAAGAAATATATCTGTTAGATAATTTATTAGATGATGAGTATCTATTGAGAATGTCTAAAGGATATAAGGTTAATGGAAAAACTGTTGTAATAGAGGGACCATTAAAGAAGTTAGAAAAACATATTGTATCAGTAGATAAGAAAAGTCATGAAGCTGTATTAAATATTCAGTTTCTAAATAAGAAATTAAAAGCAGGAATTGAAATGCAAAATAGTAAAGTATAGCGTAGGGAGAGCCGCCTATACAATTATTTGAATATAGTCTACCAGTCTAATATAAATACTTATTAGACAGGTAAACTATATTCTTTTTTTTTACAAAAATAGAGGGGAGAGGATATAGAATGAACTTTAAAGCTTTTGAAAATAAAGTTTGGTTATCTTCACCAACAATGCATGGTGAAGAAATGGAATATGTCAAAGAAGCATATGATACAAATTGGATGTCTACTGTTGGTAAAAATATCAATGAAGTAGAAAAAATCACCTGTGAAAAAGTAGGTTGTAAATATGCTGTTGCTTTATCAGCTGGTACAGCTGCTTTACATCTCGCTGTAAAAGCTGCTGGTGTTAAACCAGGTGATAAAGTATTCTGCAGTGATATGACTTTTGATGCAACTGTTAATCCTGTTGTCTATGAAGGAGGTGTTCCAGTTTTTATTGACAGTGAATATGAAACATGGAATATGGATCCTAAAGCATTGGAAAAAGCATTTGAAATGTATCCAGAAGTAAAAGTAGTCGTACTTGTTCATTTATATGGAACACCATGTAAATGGGACGAAATTAAAGAAATCTGTGACAGACATAACGCTATTATTATTGAAGATGCTGCAGAAGCATTAGGAGCTACATATAAAGGAAGACCTTGTGGTCAATTAGGTAACTATAATGCTATTTCCTTTAATGGAAATAAGATTATTACAGGATCATCAGGAGGAATGTTCCTCACTGATGATCTAGAAATGGCTAATAAGGTAAGAAAATGGTCAACACAGTCAAGAGAGAGTGCACCATGGTATCAACATGAAGAACTAGGATATAACTATCGTATGTCTAATGTGATTGCTGGTGTAGTTAGAGGACAATATAAATATTTAGATGAACATATTGCTCAAAAGAAAGCTATCTATGAAAGATATAAAGAAGGATTGAAAGATCTACCTTTACAAATGAATCCAGTAGATGAAGAAAATACAAATCCAAACTACTGGTTATCATGTATCTTGATCAATGAAGAAGCTATGTGTAAACAAGTCAGAAGTGAACAGGAATATCTGTATGTAAGTGAAGAAGGTAAATCGTGTCCACATGAAATACTGGATACATTATTTAAATATAATGCTGAAGGAAGACCTATCTGGAAACCAATGCATATGCAACCCATCTATAGAAACCATATCTTTATTACTAGAGAAGGAGATGGAAGAGCTAAGACAAATGCCTATATTCAAGGAGGAACACTTGGAAAAGATGGAAAACCATTAGATGTAGGAATGGATATTTTCCAAAGGGGATTATGTTTACCTTCAGATAACAAGATGACAGTAGAACAACAAGATAAGATTATTGAAATGATTAGGAGCTGTTTTGAATAATGTATAGACATTTTTTTAAGAGATTCTTTGATTTTATATTATCTTTATTAGCAATCATTGTATTAAGTCCAGTTCTTTTAATAACAGCTATTCTAGTAAGAAGTAAACTGGGGTCCCCAGTTATCTTCAAACAGGAAAGACCTGGAAAGAATGAAAAGATATTTACACTTTATAAGTTTAGAACAATGACAGATGAAAAAGATGAAGAAGGGAACCTTCTTCCTGATGAAATCAGACTTACAAGATTTGGAAAACTATTAAGATCAACAAGTCTGGATGAACTTCCAGAGCTTTTTAATATATTAAAAGGAGATATGTCAATCGTAGGTCCTAGACCACTTCTTGTAAGATATCTTCCTTTATATAATGAATATCAAAAACATAGACATGATGTCAGACCAGGATTTACAGGTTGGGCACAATGTAATGGAAGAAATGCCATCAGCTGGGAAGAAAAGTTTGATCTGGATGTTTATTATGTAAACAATATTACATTTCTATTAGATGTAAAGATCATCTTTAAAACAGTCAAGACTGTTTTATGCAGAGAAGGAATTTCATCTGAGACATCAGCAACCATGGAAGAATTCAGAGGAACACCTAATGAATAAGAAGATAGTTATTATAGGTGCAAGCGGACATGGAAAAGTAGTTGCGGATATAGCTAAACTAAATGGCTATGATGAAATACTATTTTTAGATGATGATGAAAGTAAAACATCCTGTGGAAAATATCAAGTTGTAGGTACATCTAAAGGGATAACTAAATATAGAGATTATGATTTTATCATAGCCATAGGTAATAACAAAATCAGAGAAAAAATATCAGATACATTAGAAAAAGAAAATATAAAACAGACAATTCTTATACATCCAAGTGCAGACATTGATGAAACAGCAACTATTAAAGAAGGAACAGTTGTGATGGCAAATGCAGTCATCAATGCATCAGTAAAAATAGGAAGAAGCTGTATCATCAATACAGCTTCTTCAATAGATCATGATTGTATTATTAATGATTTTGTACATGTATCTCCAGGAGTTCATGTAGCAGGAACAGTAACAATAGGTAGAAATACATGGCTAGGAATAGGATCTACAGTAATCAATAATCTAGAAATCTGTGCTAACTGTATCATAGGTGCAGGAAGTACAGTTATTAAAGATATAAAAGAAGAGGGAACTTATGTAGGTTCACCAGCAGAAAGAATTAAATAAAGTTTGTACAAATAAGAAGCATAGTTTCATATGCGTTTTTTTTATTATTTATTTGTCCAATACTTCATATAACTATAGGGAGGTGAAGAGATGAAGAAGATATTAATATTAGCTAATAATTCAGGAGGATTATATCGCTTTAGAAAAGAACTAATAGAAAAGATGATTGAAGAAGGTCATCAGGTTTATGCATCTACACCTTTTGATGATAATATAGATGATTTAAAAGAAATAGGAGTTTCTTTAATAGAAACTCCTATTAATAGAAGAGGTATGAATCCAGTTAAGGACTTTGGATTATTAGTAACTTATTTTAAGATGATTAAAAAAATAAAACCAGATCTTATCATAACGTATACAATCAAACCTAACCTATATGGTGGAACAATAGCAAGAATACTTAACAAGCAGTACGCAATCAATATTACAGGATTGGGTACTGCTTTTCAAAAAGAAGGATTCTTAAAAAAGATGGTTGTTACTTGGTATAAGTTTGTATGTAAGAAGGTAAAAGTAGTCTTCTTTGAAAATGTAGGAAATAAAGAAGTATTTACATCAAATAAGATATTAAAAGAAGATAAATGTGTCTGTTTAAATGGAGCAGGTGTTAATTTAGAAGATTTTCCATTTAAACCCTATCCAGAAAATGAAGATATTCTTCATTTTTTGTTTATTGGAAGAATAATGAAAGAAAAAGGAATAGAAGAATTATTCTATGCCATCAATAGATTAAAAGAAGAAGGATATCCAGTAGTGTTAGATATATTAGGTGGATATGAAGATAACTATAAAGAAAAAACGGATGAATATGTCAATAAAGGAATCGTTAATTATTATGGTTATCAAAGTGATGTAAGACCATTTATAGAAAAAGATCATTGTTTTGTATTACCTTCATATCATGAAGGTATGGCTAATACATTGTTAGAAAATGCATCAATGGGAAGACCACTTATTACAAGTAACATTCATGGATGTCTAGAGGTCATCCATGATAATGGGTATTTGTGTAAGGTTAAAGATCAAGAAGATTTGTATAAGAAAATGAAAGAATTTCTAGAATTAAATCATGATGAAAGAGTACAAATGGGATTTAATTCTAGAAAACATGTAGAAGAAGTATTTGATAAAAGAAAAGTAGTAGAAAAGACAATGAACGGAGTTGGGTTATGAGAGTATTACATGTATTAAATACAAATAGTTATTCAGGTGCTGAAAATGTAGCAATTACTATTATTAATCATATGCCAGATGTAGATAGTACATATCTTTCTTTAAAAGGTCCTATCTCTGAAATATTGAAGAAGAGCAATATTAAATATTATTCTGTTGATAAATTATCTGTAAAAAGTTTGAAGAAGGCTATACAGGAAATTAATCCTGATGTTATACATGCGCATGATTATACAGCAAGTATTTTATGTTCTTTGTGTTTTCCGAAAGCTAAACTTATTTCACATATTCATAATAATTCTCCTTGGATTAAGAAGTATGGAATCTATTCATGGGCTTACTTATTTAGCTCTTTTTTTTATAAAAAGATACTAACTGTATCAGATTCAATTGAAAAAGAATATGTTTTTGGAAGGTTTATTAAAAATAAAATAGAATGCATTGGTAATCCTATAGATATTAAGTTAATTAAACAAAAATCACTGGAATATCATGTGGACAAAAAATACGACCTTATATTTTTAGGAAGATTAACTTCTCCCAAAAATCCAGAGCTGTTAGTTGAAATTTTTAAAGACTTAATATTTATGAAACAAGGTATAAGTATTGCAGTAGTAGGAAAAGGGGATATGTTTGAATGGTTTGAAAATCAAGTTAAAACATATCATTTACAAGATAACATAGATTTATATGGTTTCTTAGAAAATCCGTATCCAATATTAAATGCATCAAAAATCATGATATTGCCATCTAAATGGGAAGGATATGGCCTTGTTGCAGTAGAAGCATTATCTTTAGGAGTACCTGTTATATGTAGTGGAGCAGGGGGATTAAAGAATATTGTAAATGATAGAAGCGGGAAAATATGTGGATTTGATAAAGAAAAATATGTAAAAGAAATAGAAAATTTAATGAATTATAAAGATTATTATAATAAAAAATCGAAAAACGCTTTCAAAGAAACAACTAAAATAAAATTAAATGTTTATATGACTTTAATGAAAAAAATTTACGGTGATTAAATTTTATATAAGAATGTATTTAAATGGTTAATGGAGAGAAATATGCTAGGTAAAATAAAAAGAATTATTAATGGTGAAATTCCTACTTCATATTTAGTAAGAAAGGGATTAAAAGTAGGAAATAATTTTTCTAGAGGGAGTGGATGTTTTATAGACCCGTCACATTGTTTTTTAATCTCAATAGGTAACAACGTCACATTATCTATTAATGTAGTTATATTGTCACATGATGCAAGTACTGCAAAATTAATAGGATATACCAAAATAGGTAAGGTTGTTATTGAGGATAATGTTTTTATTGGAGCTAATTCGATTATTCTTCCTAATATTACGATTGGTGAAAATAGTATAGTTGGTTCGGGAAGTGTTGTTACAAAAAATGTTCCTAAAAATACTGTTGTTGCGGGAAATCCTGCTAAAGTTATTTGTTCTGTTGAAAAGTATAAAGAAAAACATATTAAACAATCAAATGTATCAAAATGTTTTTCAGAAGAATATAAAGTTAATAATAATCCAACAAAAGAAATGTTAGAAGAAATGATAGAAGAAGTAACCGAAAATATTTGCTACATAAAATAAAATAATAATATTTAGAAAGAGGTGGTAGTTGTGAATATATTATATTCATCTGATGATAATTATGCAAAAATTAGTATGGTTTCATTAGCGTCTATGTTAGAGAATAATAAGGAAATCAAAAAAATAAAAATTTATTACATTGATGATAATATCTCGATAGAAAATAAAAAAAAGATTATTGAAATTGTAAATTTATTTAAAAGAGAGATAGAATTTATATCTAGTGATATATTAGATACATCCTTTATAATGAAAACAAATTTTTCTAAAGCAGGTTACTATAGATTATTAATTTCAAATATCATTTTAGAAGATAAAATTTTATATATTGATTGTGATACTTTAATTTTAAATTCTTTGGAAAAATTGTGGAATATTAACATGAAAAATATTCCTATTGCTGGTGTGGTAGATACTGTACAAAACTATGTAGCTACGTCAGTAGGAATGAAAAACAACAGTAGTTATATTAATTCAGGGGTTATGTTAATAAATTTAGATTATTGGAGAAAAAATGATATCGAAAAAGAGATAATGAATTTTTTTAATCAATATAGTGGAAAAGTTCCTCATCATGATCAAGGAGTTGTAAATGGAATTTTTGAAAATAAATATATTTTGGAACCTAAATATAATTTTATGTCACAATTTTATATTTATAGAGCTAGTGAATTAGCAAAAATATATAATATAAAAAATTATTATTCCCAAGATGAGATTGATGATGGTAAATCTAATCCAGTGATAGTTCATTTTTTAAATAAATTCTATGGAAGACCATGGGGATTAGAATGTGCGCACCCCTGTCTAAGAATATATAACGAATATTTAAAAAAATACGGAATAGATTTAGAAAAGAAGAATTTAAAGAAAAGTAAAAAAGTAAAAATAAGAGAACTGCTGTATAAAAAATGTCCTTTCGTAATATATCTGATGTATGAAAGACTCATGGATTTAAAAAGATATTATGTTTTTAAAAAGGAGTATTTAAAAAATACAAAATGAAAAAAATACTAATTATAAATTATGGAAACAAGCCTTTACCAGATGTAAAGGGTGGAGGTGTAGAGTCATTAATACAAATGTATATATCTCAATGTAAAGATTTAGATATAACTGTAATATCTTATTATGATGAATTAGCATACGAAAAAAGTAAAGAATATAAAAATGTAAATTTTATATATATTAAAGAAACATTAAAGTTTAAAGTATTTAGAATTTTTCGATGGCTTTTTAATAAATATACTAATTTTTATATAGGAAATGAATATATTTATCAATGTCGCAAAAAAGTAGAATTTAATAATTTTGATGTAATTATTTCAGAAAATGGGATAGATTTTGGAAGATACATTAAAAAATATTATAATGGTAAATTAGTATTGCATTTGCATAATGATTTTTTGAATAAACATACAAAAAATGTAAATAAGATAATAAATAGTTATGATGAAATATGGGCATTGAGTGAATTTGTAAAACATAGGATTATTGAGATTAATAAATCAGCAAAAGTTAAAGTACTTTATAATGGGGTTGATTTAAAATTGTTTAGTAACAAAAAAAACATTTTAGTACAAGAAAGTGTTAAAAATAAATATAATATCAACTCAAATGAGAAAGTTTTTATTTATTGTGGAAGAATTGTCGAAGAAAAAGGAATTAAACAGTTGATACTTGCATTTAACAATCTTTGCAAAAATGTGGAGAATATAAAGTTATTAGTAATAGGATCTTATAATACCAATGATTCATATTATAAAGAAATAAAAAAAATTGCAAATAGAAATGTGAAATTTACAGGATATATACCTCATGAAGAACTTTCGAATATATTAAGTATAGGTTATTGTGGAATTGCACCAACAGTTCATTTGAAAAAGAATTATATCAATGATGAATATGTAGGTGTTATTGAAGGTTTTAATTTAACAGTTGTTGAATATTTAGGTATGGGAATTCCTGTAGTAATTTCTAATAGTGGTGGAATGCCAGAATTAATAACAGATGATTGTGGAATCATTGTTTCATCTATTGAAGACGATATAGTAAAAGAATTAGAAAATGCATTATATAGAGTCATTTTTGAAAGAAAATATAATAAGAATAATATTTTGAAAAGAGCAAAAATGTTTTCTAAAGAAAAATATGTTAATACATTTAAAAGATATATTGGAGAATTATATGATTAGGATAGGAAAAGATAGCATAATCATAGTGAGCTTATTTTTTATATGTTTTTTTGGTTTTTACAATTTTCATATTAATATATATACTATGTGCTTATTAGTATCGATTTTCACTTTTTTTATAAAAAATCAAAAAATTTCTAAAGAAATTTTATTTAAAAATCAATGGGGATTTATCATTTTTATAATAATGTTGTTTTTTGCTACAATTACGAGTTGCGATAAATATAGTAGTTTAAAATATTTTATAATGTTTTGTGCGCTTTTTTTGTGTGCCTATCTTTCAGTAAATAAAAAAAATAATAAAATTTGTCAAATATTTATTATTTTTTGTTGGATAGAAGTTATTTGCATATTGCTTCAATCAGTTGGTGTAGGTTTTATTGATACATTTAACGAGTATGTTTTACCAAACGAAATGTTAAAGTCTATGAATAACAATATTAATGTAACGGGTTCTTTTTCTGGAATTGCTGGAGATTTACCTAATATTATGTTTTTTTCTACAATGATTTTTATGTATTACTTTATTTGTTATATAAAAAAATATGATAAAAAATACATAGTCTATGCAATTTTAGGATTAATTTCAATTTTTTTATGTGGGAAGAGAAGTGGAATAGTAATATTAGCTATATCTTTATTTTTAATATATTTTTTAAATATGTATGTAGAAAAAAAGATAAATATAAAGTTATTAATTGCTCTGATATTTTTTTGTTTGATAGCATTATATTTACTATATTTTACCAATATGGGAGACTTAATTCTAAATAAGAATAACGTATTACAAAAAAATGGAGATGCATCTAATGGAAGAATAGATTTAATAAAACAAATGATAATCATATTTAAACGAAGTCCTATATTTGGTATAGGAACTTTAGCAACAAATAAATATTATGGTTCTGTATTGGGCCATAATATTTATTTTCAAATATTATCCGAAAATGGTATAGTCGGGTTTCTAGCACTATTATATATGTTATTCAATAATTTTGTTTATTCTATAAAACGATTAAAGAGAATTAAATATGATGAGATAAAAATAGACTGTTTATTTGCTATTGCTGTACAAATATTTTTTATTATATATGGATGTTTTGGGAATCCATTATATGGAACTGTATTTTTGATTCCGTATATAGTCTTTTCCGAAATGAATATAAAATTGTATTTACTTGAGAATAAATTAGAAAGGATAGAAGAAAAAGAATGAAAGTAGGAATTTTAACATACCATCGCTCAAATAATGTGGGAGCAGTACTACAAAATTATGCCTTACAACAAGTTTTAAATAAATATGGTGTTGAAAACGAGACAATAGATTATAAATGTGATTTTATTGAACAAAATAATAGAATACTATTTGGTAAGAATTTAAAAGCTAATTTAAAAAAGTTAATTGAATTAAATACACTAATAAAAAGAGAACATAAATTTAAAGAATTTAGAAAAAAATACTTATTAATTTCACCTAAAGTGTATAGTCAAAGTAGTATACAAAATAGTAATGAAATTTATGATTTGTTTATATCTGGAAGTGATCAAGTATGGAATATGAAATTAAATAGAGAAGATTATAATTATTTTTTAAAATTTGTTAAGGATGATTCAAAAAAGATAGCCTACGCAGCAAGCTTTGGATATAGCGTAATACCAAACGAATATGAGGAAAATACATTAAATTATTTAAATAAATTCAAATATATAAGTGTCAGAGAAAAACAGTCAAAAGAATTGTTAGCTAATTATAATATTAAATCAGATGTTGTATTAGATCCAACTTTATTGTTAGATTCCAATAAATGGGAAAAGATTATAAAAAATCTTAATATAAAAAAGAAATTTATTTTTATATATATGGTGGCTTACACGCCTGAAATTTTAAACGATGCTATTAAGTATGGCAAAAAAAATAATTGTGATGTTTATTGTATGCATTATAATTATAAAAATTTTAATAATGTAAAAAATGTTAGGTCTGTTTCACCAGATGAATTTTTATATTATATAAAAAATGCGGAAATTGTATTTTGTAGCTCATATCATGCGGTTTGTTTTTCTATACTTTTTAAGAAAAAATTTTTTGTAGCATTAGATACCAGTGTTAATAATAATAATTCTAGAATAAATACTTTGTTAAGTAATTTGGATTTAAATGAACGAATTTTTGAAAAAAATAAAGAATATAATGATGAAATTGATTATAGAAATACATTTATAAAATTGGAAAAATTGAAAGATGATTCATTCAAATTTATAGAAAAAACAATTATGGAAAGGAATGCATAGTAGAAAAATGATATCAATAATAATACCTGTTTATAATTCTGAATCCACACTAGAAAGATGTTTAAATAGTATAGTGAGACAAACATATAATGATTTAGAAGTAATTGTTATAGATGATGGTTCTAAAGATGAATCCTTAAAGATTATAAACTCGTTTAATAGTAGGATTGATAATTTAAAAATTATTAGACAGGATAATAGTGGTGTTTCAGTAGCTAGAAATAATGGGATTCAGAGTGCAAAAGGAGAATATGTATTATTTTTAGATAGTGATGATTTCTTAGATGACCATTGTTGTGAAAAAGCAATAGAAAATATTGTAGATTCAGACTTGGTGATATTTGGTTTGAATATATATAAAAACAATATAATTTTAAGGAAACCAAGTTTACCAAATGAAAAAATTAATTTAAAAAATAATATTGATAATTATTGGAAATTAAGAACCATAAATTTAGGACCATGTAATAAATTGTATAAACGAAATTTAATATTACAATTATATGATGAAAAATTAAGTTTGGGAGAGGATACAAAATTTGTATTAGACTATATGTCAAATATTGAAACAATATCAGTTCTTAGTGACTGTTTATATAACGTTTGTTTAGATAACGACTCATCTTTAAATAGAAAGTTTAGAGATGATAGATTGGATCAATTAATTGTTGTGAGAAATTACGAGGAAAACATATTAAAAAATATTTATCATGATTTGGATGAAAGAGTATATAACGAATATGTTTACGATGCACACGTTATATTGCATGATATAGTAAAAAGAAAGTTATCATTTAAATATTTAAAAGCTAATTTACAAAAGTTCGATTATAATTCTATAAGAAAAAAAGTGAAATTAAAAAATAGATACTATTCATTATTTTTTTTATTATTATGTTATAAGAAATCTAAAATTTTATATTTATTATTAAAATTAAGAATAATAATTGAAAAAATAAAAGGAGTTGGTTAGCGTATGGATAATGATTCTAGAACTCAAAAGAGTTTAAAAAATATTTTTTCTTCATTTTACACATATTTTCTAAATATTATTCTTCAATTTTTAAATCGTACTATTTTTCTAGCCTATTTATCAATAGACTATTTAGGAATAAATGGTTTATTTTCTAATTTGATTTCTATGTTGAATCTGGCTGAATTAGGAATAGCAGGAGCAATGGTTTATGCTTTGTATAAGCCGTTAGCAGAGCAAGATACAGATAGAATAAAATCATTAATGTATTTGTATAAAAAACTATATAGCTTTGTAGGAATTTTTGTATTATTTGTAGGTTTTTTAATAACACCTTTTTTGGGGTTTTTTATAAATGGTAATTCTAGTAATATAAAATATTTAAAATTTTATTTTATTTTATATGTTGTAGACACTGGAATTTCATATTTTTTATCTTTTAAAAGGAGTATTATTATATGTGATCAAAAACAGTATATAATTAATAGAATTACAATAATAAGAATTATACTAACAAATGTTTTTCAAATTATTATATTGATTTTTACAAGAAGTTATGCTTTATATTTATTGGTTAAAATATTTTGCACTTTAATAGAAAATATAATTGTTACTTTGACAGCAAATCATAAATATCCTTTTTTAAAAGAAAAAGCAAATATGCCATCAAAAAAGGATGTAAAAGAAATAAGTAAAAACATAATGGCAATGTCCATGCATAAAATAGGTACAGTTGTTGTATTTAGCACAGATAATTTAATTATTACAAGGTTTGTTTCATTGGCTGCAACAGGAATTTATTCTAACTATACATTAATTATAAATGCACTAAATAGTATTATAGGTCAATTCTTTCAATCGGTTACAGCTAGTGTTGGAAATTTAATTGCAAAAGAAAATAAGGAAAGTGAACATGTCTACCAAGTTTTTAGGAACATTCTTTTTATTAATTTTATTGTTTATTTGATAATTTCTATTGGAATTTTCTTTTCAATTAATTCTTTTATATGTTTTTGGGTTGGAAAAAAATATGTTTTGGATAAATTAACAATTTTATGTATTGTATTAAGCTTTTATACATTAGGAATGAGAAAAACAATAATGATGTTTAAAGATGCAGATGGTTTATTTTGGAATGATAGGTATAAACCGATATTAGAAGCTTTTTTTAATTTGTTTTTTTCAATTCCTCTAGCAATTCATTTTGGAATTGCAGGAACACTAATGGGAACTATTATTACGAATGTATTTGTAGCAGGAGTAATAGAAACATATGTAACATATAAATATTTGTTTAGAAAAAAAATAAAAAATTATTATGTAATTCAAATAAAATATTTTCTGACTTTATTCTTCTTATTGTCAATATTAAATAATATTAACTTCTATACTAATAATTATTTAATTGACTTTATTTTAAGAGGATTAATTGCAATAATATTATGCTTGATTGTAATTTTTATAATTTATAGAAAAAATAATGAATTTAAATATATTAAGTATGTTGTTTTAAATTTGATTAGTTCAATACATAGTAAAAAATAATGGTGTTTTTTAAGCAACGAGGATTCATTGAATAATAATCAAACACTATGTTATTGAGTGGCTAAGAAGTAAGAAAAAAGATGTAAGCCATCTAAGCAAATATAATTAATAAGGATAAATAGATAACACAAGTATAGATAAATAGTGTTATCTATTTATTTTATTATTTTTTTGAAAACGCTTAAATTAAGGAGGGGTGTTTTGTGGAAAAGTTAATAGAAAAAATAACGTTGTATGATTTTGTAGCAATGATCATACCAGGATTATTAGTTAGTTTATCAGTTATTAGTTTTGTTCCAAAAGAATTTTATGAGTTTTATAAAGATATAGGAAATGATTTTGTAGCTGGAGCTTTACTGTTAATAATCAGTTATTGTATAGGATGGATTATTTCTGAAATTGCTCACTTCCATGTTAAGCATAGTATAATAGATAAGATAATAAATTTTATTAAAGAAAGTGCTGTAGAAACAAATGAAATACCACAAAAATTAAAAGAAGAATATAAAAAATCTTTAGAGATTTATTTAGGTAAATCTATAGAAATGGATGAAATAAAAAAGTATGGAGAAATGGCATATGCTTTGATTCAAACGGATTCTAAGTATTCAAGAATTCATAATTATAATTCTAGTAAGTCTTTTTCAAAGAATTTAAGTTTAATATGTTTGTTTTTATCGGTTGTATTACTTGTTCATGCAAAATTAATTATGGATATAACTTATTCTATAATTTGTATTGTAGGAGCAATTTTTTTTATTATTGGTTGTTTCGAATTGAAAAATAGGTATGAATCATTTAAGTATAAAGTAAATTACTATATCTATGTTTATTTTATTGATTTTGTCAAGGAACATAGTAAAGAAGAAAATAAAGACGTTGGTAGTTCATATATAAAGAAGTATGTAATAAAAGTGAATGGTCTTCAAAATCAAGGGAGGAAAAGATGATATGAATCAACAAAATAAAATACATGTAGGTATTCATCATGGTGCTAGAGAACTAGAAAATAATATTTTATTACAAAGTATACCAGGATTAAAAGATTTGCATACAAATATTGAGCAATTTAGAAATGTAGCATTTAATTATAATAATTTAAATAAAGATGATGATTTTAAAAAAAATGGTAGAGAGAAATTTAATAATAATATTTCTATTCTTGCTAATAGAGGTATGGGTAAATCATCAGCTTTATTAACTGTTATTAGAGAGATTACGAATGGAAGATTGTTTATTAAAGAACGATATGAAAAAAATACAATAGATATTATCAATCCTATGATTGATCCTGAAGATATTCAATCTGATATTTTAGGTTGGGTAATTGCATCATTATCAGAAAGAATTGAAGAAATTGAAAATCTTTTAAAGAAAAGCAATCATAAAATGTTTATATTAGAAGAATCACCAGAAAGCATGTTAAGTAAATTAAAAGAGAAAAGAAATCGATTGATTAATTGCTATTCTATTAATAGAGAAGGATATGATCATGTTGCTTTACATAGAAGTATCAATGTAAATGATTATTCTAAAAATCTAAAAGAAGTTTTAAATTATGATTATGAATTACATAGAGCATTCGAAGAATTTATTGATTGTTTGGTAGAAGTTAAAAGAAAATTAAATAAAACAATAAATGAATTAGATACAATAGACAATGAACCCTTGATTTATTTTTTCTTTGATGATTTAGATATGTCATCTAAAAAATCAATAAAAATATTAACAGATATTCTATCATATTTTTATCATCAAAATATTGTTATTTTCATTACAGGGGATTATGCAGTATTTGAACAAAGTATTAAAACTTTTTTTCTAAATGAGACAAAAGACATAACATTGAAAATGCCAGAAGCTGAAAAGAAAAAGGAAGTTATGTTTGCTGATAATAGAGCGGAATACTTTCTAAAAAAAGTATTACCTCCATCATATCGGTATTATATACATGAATTATCAGGAAATATTCAAAAATCGAAAATATATTATAATTCTGAATATAACAATATATTTGAAAAAATGAATATTTTTCAATTATTAAGTTATATTTTCTATAATGGTTTTAATGACATAAATAATGATGCAAGTTTGAAAATTTTTTTCTTACCTAGAATCTTTAATTTAAATCATAAAGAAATTTCTGATATAAGAATAGAAAATGATGATTATTCAACTATAACAAATCAATTTGCATCAACAATTAGAAAAGAAGAAAATGTAAATTATCTTTATGCTTATCTTTCTGTTTTTAGTGTCAATACAAGAGGGTTTATGAACGCATATAATTATATATGTAAAGAGGCTAAAACAATTTATCAACAAAATTTTTTTGATAGTAAAAATTATTGGACAAGTAGTAAAATTCAAGAGTTTTTACAAGTATTAATTAGTTCAAAACATACGTATTTAAAATATAAAAACAAAATTAACGATTTTATTTCTATTAAACTAGATACTTTTTCTGAAAATGAAGCAAATGATAATAGTTATTCTAAGTTAAGAATAGATTGTGAAGAATTACAATTATTTATTTCTGATCTAGTTACGAAAATGAAAAAAGCAAGTATGGATAATAAAGAGTTAAACAGTAATTTTATAGAAGAAATTGATCCCGAATACATTAAAGAAGAGATTAAATCTTTAATTATGTTGCCTATTTTAATAAATGAATTATTTTATGTTATTCATAAAGAAAACTATGCTCAAAGATATAAGAGTGTACAACAAAAATTAAAAAATATACTTGTAAACACTTTTGTAAATTCATTAAATGAAAAAATTAAAATATTACCAGCTAATTTAGGAATGAGAAGAACATTGTGCTTTTTCCAACAAATTACATCTCGTATGTCAATTAAATCATTACAAAACATTAATAATACTGATAATGAAATTTATATGAATTCAAACAATAAAAAATATATTGTCCAACTTTATCTTGCAACTATTGAATTGGGAAATTCAGGTGCAAAGAGAAATAATGAAATGAATGGGGTTTTATTTTCTAGTAAATATTATGAAGAGTATAAAACATCAACTTATACTAATTTAAAAGATAGAAATAGAAAAGAAAAGATAATTTCTAATTCTATGGGAATAATTTTTAAAAAACTTGATAGGGAATGGTTGTCTAATTTGAGAGTTTTTTCAAATATATTAGAGCCAAGTGTAATTTCAACAGAGAATATAGTTCATCAAAAATTTTTAAAAATGTGTCCTAATATACCAACAAGTGAATTTAATGAAAAATTAGACAATTTATATACAATGATTTGTAGAAATGATGTAGGTTTTAATTACTATTCAGAGGATAAGCAGTACGTTTTGATTCAAACATATTATTATACTATTATTAAACAGTTATTAAAAATTAGTGAAAATGTAACAAAAAATAGCCGATTTACAAATATTAATAACATAAGAAATAGGATTATTAATATTGATAAAAAGATGAAAATGAAATATGAATCCGAAGAAAATATAAGTAGAGTAATATACGATGAAGTTCTCAAACGCGTGAAAGACAATAATGAAGTAAATGAATTAAATCATTTAGAAACATCTAATTTACATCTATATGCTCAAAAACTTATAGATTTGTTTGATGATTTAAAAATGGAATTTGAATTTATTTTAAACAAACTAAATACTTTTTATGCAAATAACTCAAACTTTTATAGTCTACTTGAAACTCAAATTGCAAATTACTATGATGACTATTGGATTTTACCTAGAAATAGAACCGAGGAATTGTTATCTGAATATTCATTTAGAATTCTATCATCTGGGACAGAAAGAAATAAAGTTCATCTTAGAACAGTGATAAATTCACTTGTAATGAGATTAGATGAAATGTTTATTGAAGAACACTCCTTAAACAGAACAAAAGCGTCAGTTGAGAATATCAGAAAAAATAGAGAAAATAATAGACACTTTATAGTTAATGAACTTACAGAATCAATTTTTAGAATGATTAGGAATCAAGAAAGAAGAAATTTTTTAATAAACGGAGATAGCTTAGAATTACAAATATTAGATAGAGTTGTAAACAATTATATGGATATTTATTATTTGTACTCATTTATTTTGGAATCATGTAAGATTATAGAAAATAAAGATACACATTTCTTTCATACATTTAAAACAGGTATAGAGTATGGAAACAAGTAAAGAAATGAGTTTAAAGAGATTAGGCAGTACACATGAAAATTATTTAAGAATGCTTATATTATTAATTCCATATGTTGATTATGATTTCTTTTATGAAACTAATATAAGTAAGGAAGAAAATTTGAAACCTAAAATAATAAATGCTTTGCAAAGATATGGTGGATTTAATAATTTGGATATGATAAATAGCTTAATTGATTTTTATTATCCAGGCGAAAAATATGATATTGATGATCTTTATAAAAGAATATTAGAAATTTCTAAATCATTATTAACGTATCATGACAATAGGTTATGCATAGATATGTTTGATTCACATGATACTATGTCTTTTACTTCTTTTTTTAATAATAAAGTTTTAGATTATTTAGAAGTAAATAAGCTTATGTCGAATACATTATTGATAGCATTTTATAATGTATATTATGATTATAATATTCAATACTGTTTGGAAAGAAACCTAATACAGTCTATATCAGTTGTAAATCATCAGTTAGATCTTGTTTTATCAAATGGAATTGCTGAAACACATACGCATGTTGTGGGGAGTATTCCATTTGAAAGACAATGGAATTGGTTGGCACATGAGATTTATGATGAAAATAACGATGTAAAAAGATTGTTAGAAATGTTAGAAAACAATGTAGGTATTAAGTGTCAAAAGGAAAGATATGGTTATAAGGGTGATTTATATTTATTGATAAAAACTGTACTTATTTTAAGATTAATTATGATGATATATGTTACTAAAATTGCTGAAGGATACAGTTTGGTAACTTTTGAAGAATTTATAAATGAGCTAGGTGAACCATATGATGATAAATATTTTCTTTATAAATTATTAAATGTTGTTGAAAATCAAGAAGCATATAAGAAGTTTAATTTTGATGACTTAGATGGTATTCTATCCATTATAAAAATTAAGTTACGTTATAATGTGGATTTAAAGAAAGAACATATTAATTATGAATTTAATGAAGAAAATACGATAGATTCTTTTTCTCAAAAGATTTATAAAGATTTAATCAAATTGTTTTGCAAAGATATTGATAGATGTAATGTCAATGAATATATCGAATATGTTTTTCAACATCTTGCTATTGAACATATCTATAATGTAAAAGATGATGTATTATTTAAAAAAATATTTTTATATTATATTAGAGTTAAAAATTTTATCCATTCTTTTATTACGCAATCATCAGATATAAAAGGATTTTTAGAATTTCAAAGTTTTTTTAGAAGACAAGGATCAATAATTGATATTCCATCACATATGTTTTCCAATATTTTTGACGAATATTTGTATGAGAATGTACAATTCTTAGAAATAAGAGTAGGACATGTAAAATTTGAAAATTCTATAGAAAAAAGAGGGCTTAATCTTATTCATGGACAAGAAAATGAATTAAGAGAAATATTTTATAGGACAATACTTAATTTTGTTAATTCATATATTAAATACTTAAATAACATATCAGATACAATGTCTTTTGAAATTCCACAGGTAGGCCTTATATTACATTTTAATAAAAGATATGATTATATCAATAAATGTTGGCAAGAGTTCTATAGAACTGGAGATGATTCATTAATTAGATATAAAGAGTATCAAAAGGAATGTTTTTTAAATTTAATTGTTTTTCAAAGCATTAGAGATGAAATTCCTTATGCAGAAGATTATTTAATTGGAATAGATGCAGCAAGTAATGAATTACATACAGAACCTTGGGTATTTGCTCCTATTTTTAGAAGTGTTAAAACCAAATATGCAAATTTATTAAAAAATAAAGCAATGAATTATGGGATTAATATTAAGCTTAGAAAAAGTTTAGGGATTACTTATCATGTGGGAGAAGTTTTTTATTCTATTATTAGTGGATTGAGACATGTAGATGAAGTGATAGAATATTTTGGTTTTCAAAATGGAGAACGATTAGGACATGCTACTGTATTAGGATTATCATTAGATGATTATACAAATACACATCAAATTATTACATTGCCTGCGATTGAGTTATTAGATAATTGGTTATGGCTTCATCGTTTAAAATCAAAATATAATTTATTTAAAGATATTTCAATTGCTTATTTTGAAGAAAAGATTTGGGATATTGTTCATTTTATATATGATGATCAAAATGGAAATTTAATAGATAACATTAGTATACATGATTTATTTAAAGCCTATGAAAAACAATTTGAAGATTTAGATTTATTAAATGATATTAGGGAAGATTGTAGATGTTCTTCAAGTTCTTGTAGTAAAAATTGTATTTTTAAGACACAAGATAATTTAAATGAAAAAATGTTACTTTTATCAAGACACTGTACATATTTTCTAAATAGAATGTTGAGAAAAGTCCAAATTAATATTAATGATTATTCTATTAAAAAAATCTATAAAGAAACACAGCAGTATCTAATTGATAAGATTGCTAGAAAAGGTATTATTATAGAAACTAATCCGGTTTCTAATATTAATATTGGTGAAATTAAAGGAATGGATTCACATCCAATATTAATGCTAAATAATTCATTTAAAAATGATTATAATAGAGTAATGGTGAGTGTAAATACAGATGATCATGGTGTCTTTTCTACAACATTACGAAATCAATATGGATATATTTTAGAAATATTAAAACAACAAGGCATTCCAATGGAAAAAGCGTTGTTATGGATTGATCAAGTTAGAAAAAATGGTTTAAATTCAACTTTTATATATAATAAGAGAAAGACAAAAAGTCAAATTCTTAAGGAATTAACTGAAATGAAAAGAGCGATTGAAACCAAAATTGGCTAAGTATGTAAAATAAGAGGTGAGAAAATATACGATGGATTTTATAGATTATAGAAAGAAATTAGGAATTGGATTTGATAATAGAGAACTTGAAAATTTCTTCTTTACTAGAATGTGGAATATGTTAGATAACAATATTTTTATTTGTAATAGGATAACAGTAGATGAATATTTTGATTTTTGTATGGCAATTGGATATTCTTTTAATCATGAGATTCAAGATTTTGAAATATGGGATGAAATTATGCGTATTTTTAGTGAGAATAATAGATCATTGAGAGAATTCTTACCTTATTATATTTTTCTTATTAATTGTCAAGAAAATAATAATCAAAAAAAAGTAATAAAAGAATGGCTTATAGATCTACTTAAAAATTGTTTAGATATGTCACACATTCCTTATGAATTAGTAAAAGAAAATGACGATTATTTTATTTTTCCCAAAGGTGCTAAAGAATTAGATGATGCTCTAGTTTCTAATGTATTAACATGGTTAGAAGATTATCCTTTATCTCATAAAGCGTTTGTAAAAGCATTAAAAGAATATTCTAAAGAAGATGAAGAAAAAGTTAGTGATGTAGCCGATTTATTTAGAAAGGCTTTAGAAACATTTTTTCAGGAGTTTTTTAAATCATCTAAATCACTTGAAAACATTAAGTCTGAATATGGTTCATATATGAAAAATAAAGGTGTTCCTACAGAATTACGTAATAACTTTGAAACACTTTTACAAAGTTATACAAACTTTATGAATGGATATGCAAAGCATCATGATAAAACAAGTAAAGATGTATTAGAATATATTATGTATCAAACAGGGAGTTTGATTAGATTTATAATTACACTAAATAATGATTAAAATTAGCCAGGAGGTGAAACAATTGCTTAATAGTCAAACATTATGTTTTGAGTGGTTAAGAAGTAAGAAAGAAGATGTAAAACCATCTACATATAATAAGTATGAGATGATCATAAATAATTATTTAATAAGTTTCTTTGAAAAGAATACATTAGAACAATTAAATATAGAAGTAATTAAACAATACTTGATGAAACTCATTAATAAAGGATTATCATCAAGTATTGTACAAAGTATTAAGAATGTCTTAAAAGCAATCTATATCACCTATGAAGATCAATATGGTTTAAACCATATTGATTTTTCATTAGTTAAAATAGAACAAGATAAAAAAGAAAATGAATATCTAACAGATAAGCAATTTAATCAATTACATCAATACTGTATGAAAGAAAAGAATGATATATGTTTAAGTATTTTACTTGCTATGGATACAGGTATGATGATAGGAGAAATATGTGCTTTAAAAGTAAGTGATATAGATTTAGATAAACAATTGATTCATATAAGTAAAAGAACACAAAGGATAAAAAATGATGAAGAAGGATCTAAAACTGTTTATGATATTTATGAAGTTGAATGGCCTATTTTAAGAGATATTACAATTCCAAAGGAGTTGTTTTTTTATTTACAAGAATATTTGGATTGTGTTGATAAAGATTGTTATTTAACTTCTTGTCAAGATGTAGTGAGTGATTTTACTAAGTTACAAAGAGGTTTAGATCGTATAGGACATATTTTAGGTTTTAAGACAACTTTTAAGGATTTAAGGAATATGTATAAAGAAAGATGTTTAAGAAGTTGTATGGATATACATATTGTTATGGAGTTATTAGGTGTTCAATCTATGAAACTATCTCTACCAGAAAATTATAAAAGTTCTGATGAAGAAAAGAAAAAACAAATAAACAAATTATAGCCAATGGAAAGACCATTGGCTATTTTTGTGTTTTAATTTTATGTTAATTATAGAGAATTAAAGATCGTGCGCTTTAATCGATAATATCATTAACTGGGCTATGAAGAGGATGACGAACGTCATTTTCTTTATCATAGCTTATTTTATTTTGGATGTTTTTTTTATAATTCTTTTTAAATAAACAAGAAAAGATCACATTTAATAAATATTCAATCGATGTTTGTGAAGCAAAAGGGGCTATCTTGGTAAAAATCTTTTCCCGTGATCCAATATTTAAAATATAGGTTGCATAATGGGAAAGTCGATTATCACCAATTGAAGTTAAAACAATGATAGGTGTTTTCTTTTCTTTTAATATTTTTGCTATTTTAATAAGTTCATTGGTTTCCCCTGAATAAGAAATAATCATTGCTATTTTGTTTTCATTGGAATTATAAGACATAAAGACTTGTTCTCCAGCGAGCATTTTGAGATTAACGTTTCTTTGTATTCGCATCATTTTATGTTGGAAAGACATAGCTGCAAGTAATGAATTTCCTGTTCCATAGATATCGATATCTTTGTTTTGATCAAGTAGTTCAACTATTTGATGAAGTTGTTCAAAATCAATCAATTGGATGGTTTCCGCGATGACTTCTTGATTTAAACTAGCTAGTTTATAAGCAACCATGGAATCATTATCTTCTTCATTAAAGGGAAAATTAACATCTATACGATCTGTATGAGCTAAATCAAATTGTAATTCAGCAGAATATTTGATTTTAAAATCACCATAACCTTCCAAACCTAATTTATGACAAAGTCTTACAATAGTAGCTGGAGAAGTATAGGTTTTTTTAGCAAGTTCTTTAATTGATAGGTTTAATACTTTTTCTCCCTCGTTTAATATATAATGGGCGATTTCTTTTTCTGAATGAGAGAAATCTAACTCAAATTCTAATTGTGTCATTATACTCATTTTATATCACCATTTATAGTATAACATGGAACAAAGTTTCATGAAATGGGTTTTATTTTAATTAAATATGAAACATTATAAAAAGGAATATCGAAGATATTTACTTTCAAGATGAGATGATTAAAATGTTATGTGGATATAAAAAAGGAGAACATTTTATGGAAAGAAAATTACCAAAAGATTTTTATTGGGGTGGATCAGTTTCATCATTCCAAACAGAAGGACATAGAAATGAAGGAGGAAAAGGTTTATGTGTTTATGATGTAAGACCTATGAATCCTGAATTTTCTGATTGGAACGATGCTATTGATGAATACACTCGTTATGATGAAGATATTGCATTAATGAAAGGTATGGGATTCAACTTTTATCGTTTCTCTATTTGTTGGTCTCGTATTATTCCTAATGGAACATTAGATGAACCAGTTAATGAAGAAGGAGTTAAATTCTATAGTGATTTAATTGATAAGTTATTAGCTGCTGGTATTGAACCAATGATTACATTAGTTCATTTTGATATGCCTTATCATTTAGTAAAAGAATATAATGGATTTGCATCTCGTTATGTTGTAGATTGTTTTGAAAGATATGCTAAAGTTTGTATTGAAAGATTTGGAGATCGTGTTAAACATTGGATGTCATTCAATGAACAAAACTTACACAGTATGATGTTACGTGTATCTAATGCTGAAGTTATTCCTGAAGGCGTTAGTTATCCAAAACACCTATATCAAGTAAATCACAATGTTATGATGGCTCACTGTAAAGCTGTTCGTGCTTTAAGACAAATGCAACCAGATGCTAAATTCTGTGGAATGGGTGCTATTACTAATATTTATGCTTATGAAAATAGTCCAGAAAATAATTTCTTTGCTACTAAAGGATATAATTTATTAAATGGTTTCTTAGTTGATACATTTGCTCAAGGTAAATATCCTGATTATTGGAATGCTTATCTTGAAAACAGAGGATGGATGCCTACTTTTGAAGAAGGTGACGAAGAATTATTAAAATACACTGTTGATTATATTGCTTTCTCTTATTATCGTTCAAACACTGTTAAAACAGGTGAATTTGATTATGAAAGACCAGCTCATGAATGTGTAAATGAAAAACAAATTAAAAACCCTCATTGTGAAGCAAATGAATGGGATTGGGAAATCGATCCAGTTGGATTTAGATGGACATTAAATGATTTACATCATAGAACAGGTCTTCCAGTATTCGTTCTTGAAAATGGTATTGGTTGGCGTGAAGATATGAGTCAAGAAGAAGTAGATCAAATGTTAGCTGAAGGTCGTACAATTGAAGATGATTATCGTATTAATTATCATAGAGATCATATCAAAGAAATGGAAAATGCAATCTTTGAAGATGGTGTAGATTGTTTAGGATATATTACTTGGGGACCAATTGATATTCTAGCAAGTATGTGTAATATGGATAAACGTTATGGATTTGTTTATGTAAATAGAACAAATAAAGATTTAAGAGATATGAAACGTATTCCTAAAAAATCATATCAATGGATCAAAAAAGCATTCGAATCAAACGGTGCTGATTTAGACTAATAATATGTATTTAGCCTGTTGACAAAATAATTTGTTGACAGGCTTTTATTGTATAAGAAACAATTATTCATTGGACTATCCGTCCATTGAAAGAAGGAAAAAGGAAAGATAAAATAATAAAAAAAGAAATATTTGTGAATTAAATTTGAGACAAATACGAAACAAATTCGAGACGAAATAGAGAAGGATATATGAAACAATTTATTTGTAACAAATCTAGATAAGTTACCTCAAATCAATAAGAAAGCAGGTAATAAAATTGATCCTAACAAATAACTTAACCTTTGATAGTACCTGTCGTACCTTCTTCAGTAATGATATCTATTTTGCTTCTTTTTCTAATGCCATCTTATTTGATGGCAAACAAGTCATTCGTCCCGAAAGACTTGTTCGTTATGAAAATGATATGTCACTTATTATCGATGATACAAAGAGTGCAGAAGATAAAAAAAGAAGAAGGAACATTGTCGTAAAAACAGATGTTGATGGTGTCTGTTGTCTCTTCAGTATTGAACATCAAAGTACGATCGATAAGAATATGGTGATACGATGTGGCAACTATGAAATGTTGGAGTATTTAAAACAGTTAAAAAACAAAAAGCTTAAAAGATTAGTTCCTCAAGTTATAATTGTTTTTTATACAGGAGATAAAAAATGGAATACTCCTTTAGAATTAAATGATTACTTTGATATACCAGAAGAATTAAAAGAATATGTTAATGATTGGAAAATCAAAGTTGTCGATGTCAAAGAAATAGATACCAGTAAGATCAAAGATGAACAAACAAGATATTTTATAGAAGCTATCCAAGAGATGTATAAAGGAAACTATGAAGGATTACACCGAAGAATAAAGATGAATAGAGATAACTTTATTTATGCAGCCATCATTACAGGAAGTTTAGATTTAATTAGAGATTTACCAGAAGGAGATGAAATCGATATGTGTGAAGGAATGGAAAGAATGGCAGAAGGATTTAGAAATGAAGGTAGAAGTGAAGGAAAACTTGAAGAAAAGAGAAGTACACTAAAAGAACAATTAGAAATCAAACTAGGAACTATTTCAAATAATCTAGAATTACAACTAACCAATGCAACATTAGAAAAACTAAATATATTAACACGGAATATATTTAATATTACAAATGAAGAAGATGTTTTAAAAATCATTAATTAATAAGTTAATATATAAGTAAAAAAGCAAATCAAATAAAATGATTTGTTTAGACTGTTGAAAAAAATAAAAAATCAACAGTTTTTTCTTTTGTTAAGTTGAAATATATACTATTATATATATGTCGTGGATGACTTCGTTCCAATTACGTAAAATTTGAAGCTCCACGGCTTTTTATATAGAAATTAAACCAATAAAAAGTAAGAACATGATAAGAGGAGAGTTTGAAAGTAAGAAAAATTTTTAAAGTTATTTAGTAAACTTTTTTCTATAGAGAACATCAAGTATTTGAGAATTTTTCTTTACAACATTATGCTCAAATATTTAATATATTTATTAGAAAATAAAAAAATCATAAAAAAGATAGGAGATATATTATGGAATTTAAAGATGTTATTCAAAACAAATATTCATGTAAAGATTTTTCTACACAACAAATAGAAAAAGAAAAATTAATGGAAATATTGAAAGCAGGAAGAGTTGCTCCAACGGCTAAAAACTTGCAAGAACAAAAAATCTATGTTGTTCAATCAAAAGAATATTTAGATAAAATAGATGCATGTACACCTTGTTGTTATCATGCACCTACTGTTTTAGTTGTAGCTTATGATAAAAACAATGTTTTTGATTATCCAGGTAATGAAAGAAATTCAGGAATTGAAGATGCTACCATTGTAGCCACCCATTTAATGTTGGCTGCTTATAATGCAGGAATTGATAGTTGTTGGATCAATTTCTTTAATCCTCAAGAAATGAAAAAAGCTTTAGATTTACCTAAAAATGAAGAAGTTGTTATGATGTTGGATTTAGGATATGGAAATCAAAAAGAACCACTTCCTAATCATCATTTAAAAAAAGAATTGGCTGAAACAGTTAAATACTTATAATTTTTATAACAAAATAAGCTTTGCTTGTTTTGTTGTTTTTTTGCTACAATATGGATAAGAGGTAAGTTCTATGAAGTTGTTATTTAGACAACAACCATCTTTTATTTTTCGCTTTATGTAACAAATCAAAATAATGAATGGTTATATATTATAAAAAAATGGCAATTATGTATCAACTTTATATATATGATGCTCATGAAAATATTGTTGCTAAGATTGAAGAAGATCCTAAATCAGCTATTTTTTTATTTATAAAAATGAGGAATATATTGGTGCTGTAGAAAAAGAGTTTTCTTATTTTATTCCTTATTTTTTAGTGGATTATCGAAAATGGAATGTTGTTGGAGAATATATTGAATATAATTATGAAGTAAAAGATGAAAATGATTATCTTATTGGAAGAATTGAAAAAAGATTATGAAATATTTTAGATACATATGATATTTTAGTTGATTTAAAGGAAGATATTTTAGATTTCGTCATTTTAACAACTGTAATAGATATTGAAAAAGCAAGAAGAAATAGACATTATTAAAATAATTGGAGGGAATCTTATGAAACTATTATTTAAACAGCGTATTTTTTCATGGCTAGACAGTTATGATATATATGATGAAAAGGGGGAAACTGTCTATACAGTGAAAGGACAACTCAGTTTTGGACATAAACTTTTTATTTATAATAAGTATGGTGAACATATTGGTACGATCAAAGAAGAAATATTAACGTTTTTACCACGTTTTGCTTTATATGAAAATGATGAATATATTGGTAAAATTACCAAAGAGTTTACTTTCTTTAAACCTAAATTTATTTTAGATTATAAAGATTGGCAAATAGAAGGAAATTTTTGGGAATGGGATTATCAGATTGTGGATTATTCAGGAAATATTATTGGTTTAATTAATAAAGAAGTCTTTCATATGAGTGATACATATTCTTTAACAATAGAACATGACGAAGATGCTTTTTATGTTTTAATGATTGTTCTTGCGATAGATGCTCAAAAATGTAGTCGAAATAAATGATTGTAAGTCAATCATTTTATTTTCTTAAAAAATTAGCACTCTGTGCTTGACTATGCTAAAACAAAGTAATATACTATCTTTAGCATTTAAACAACACGAGTGCTAAAGGAGGATATATTATGGCAGAAAAAAAACAATTTAAAGCAGAATCGAAAAGATTATTAGACTTAATGATTAATTCTATATATACACATAAGGAAATCTTTTTAAGAGAATTGATTTCTAATGCAAGTGATGCAACAGATAAACTTTATTATAAAGCGTTAACAGAAAATATTTCTGAAATCAATAAAAGTGATCTTACACTTGATTTAGCTTTTGATAAAGAAAATAGAACATTGACTGTTACTGATCATGGTATTGGAATGAATAAAGAAGAACTAGAAGAACATTTAGGTACGATTGCTAATAGCGGGTCTTTCAAATTCAAAAATGAAACTGAAAGTGATGATATTGATATCATTGGGCAATTTGGAGTTGGTTTCTATTCAGCATTTATGGTAGCTAAAAAAGTTGAAGTTTCATCAAGAGCTTATGGTAGTGATCAAGGATATACTTGGGTATCTGAAGCAAGTGATGGTTATGAAATCTTTGAAACAGATAACTTACCAACAGGAACAACAATTAAACTTTATTTAAAAGATAATACAGAAGAAGAAAATTATGATGAATATTTAGATCAATATCATATCGAATCTTTAGTTAAAAAATATTCTGATTATGTACATTATCCAATTAAAATGGATGTGACAACATCTAAGAAAAAAGAAGATAGTGATGAATATGAAGATGTCGTTGAAAATAAAACATTAAATTCAATGGTTCCTTTATGGAAAAGAAATAAAAAAGATATTAAAGATGAAGAATATAATGAATTCTATAAAGATAAATTCAATGATTTCTCTGATCCAATGAAAGTTATTCATACATCAGTAGAAGGTAATGTTTCTTATGATGCTTTATTATTTATTCCAAGTCAACCACCGATGAATTTCTATTCTAATGATTATGAAAAAGGTTTACAACTTTATAGCCGTGGTGTCTTCATTATGGATAAAGCAAGTGATTTAATTCCAGAACATTTTAGATTTGTTAAAGGGTTAGTTGATTCACAAGATTTATCATTAAACATTTCAAGAGAAATGTTACAACATGACCGTCAATTAAAAGTCATCGCTGATCGTATTGAAAAGAAAATCCAAAGTGAACTTACAAATATGTTGAAAAAAGATCGTGAAACATATGAAAAATTCTTTAAAAACTTTGGTTTACAATTAAAATTTGGTATTTATCAAAGCTATGGAATGTTAAAAGATAAATTACAAGATTTACTTTTATTCTACTCTGGTAAAGAAGAAAAAATGATTACTTTAAAAGAATATGTTGAAAACATGAAAGAAGGACAAACAGAAATCTACTTTGCAAGTGGTGAAACAAAAGAAAAGATTTCTCATTTACCACAAGTAGAAGCTGTTAGAGATCGTGACTATGATGTTTTATACATGATGGATAATGTTGATGAATTCATGATTCAAATGATGAGAGATTATGATTCTAAAGCATTTAAGAATGTTGCTCAAGGTGATTTAAACTTAGATAGTGAAGAAGAAAAGAAAGAACTAGAAAAAATCAACGAAGATAATAAATCATTATTAGAATCATTAAAAGAAGCTTTAAAAGATAAAGTAGTGGATGTTAAAGTATCAAATAGATTAAAATCTCATCCAGTATGTTTAGTATCTGATCAAGGTGTATCTTTTGAAATGGAAAAAGTATTAAATGCAATGCCTGATGGTCAAGATGTTAAAGCAGGTAGAATTCTTGAAATCAATCCAAATCATGATATTTTCAAGGCAATTCAAAATGTTTATCAAAATAATGCAGATAAGATCAATGATTATGCTTCATTGTTATTCGATCAAGCATTATTGATTGAAGGATTATCTATTGAAGATCCAGTAGCTTTTTCAAATAAGATTTGTGAGCTTATGATTGAATTAAATAAGTAAGGCTATCATTCGATAGTCTTTTCTTTTATAATAAAAGTAGGAGAGTGAAAATTATGGAGTTACAAAATGTTTTACAACAAAGAAGAAGTATTCGTAAATATAAACAACAACCTGTGGAAAAAGAAAAAATTGAAGAAATGATTCAAGCAGCTATCTATTCAGAAAGTTGGAAAAATAGTCAAACACCACGATATCATGTTATTCAATCAAAAGAAATGTTGGTACAATTTAAGAAAAAATGTTTACCTGAATTTAATCAAAAAAATATAGCTGATGCACCTGTTTTAATTGTGACAACATTTGTTAAAGATCGTGCAGGTTTTCAAAGAAACGGAAGTCCTGACAACGAATTACAAAATGGTTGGGGTGTTTATGATTGTGGATTAGCTAATCAAAACTTAATTCTTAAAGCAACTGAACTTGGTTTAGGAACACTTGTTATGGGAATTAGGGATGAAAGAGCGATTCGTGAACTTTTAGAAATACCTGTACAAGAAACGATTGTTTCTGTTATAGGTGTGGGTTATCCAAATATTGAACCAAGTATGCCAAAAAGAAAAACAATAGAAGAAGTGAGTACGTTTTATTAATGAAGAAATTACTATATAAAATTTGCAAACCACATCATAAATATAAAATCAATTTGGTTGATGTTTTATTGCTTATTGAACCGGTGGTGATGAATACGTCTTATTTTATGGTTGGAAGAATCTTTTTGCTTATAGCGTTAGTTCTTAACTATTTAGCACACTATCTTTGTCATGATGATTATAGCGAATTTGAAAGACGTGTCCTTGTTTCAACAATGATTATTATTGCTTTACTTCTTATCTATCTTATTATTACAGGTAAATAAAAAATCCACTTTGGGGTGGATTTTTTGTTTATTTATAAAACTCAATAATATTTTGATAATCATTTTTTAAACTGAAATTTGCAGAAACAAAATAGAAATGATTTTCTTTTTTATACAGTAAAGTATCATACGATGTATCAAGTTTAAAGAGATAAGTGTTTTTATCAATTTTAATAACAGGAACATCATCATACGTTTTTAAATAACGTTTAAAGAAAGTGTTTGTTTTGTCAGTTGATTTAAAACAATAATCTTTACTATACATGAGATCACCTTGGTTGTTTTCTTCAAAATAAGAAGTAGATTCAACAATAAAACTTTTAGTATATTTGTAGTTTGGATATTTTTTTAAATTTGTTTCTTTACCAAATGTTTGCAATGTTAAAATATTTTGATTTAAAGGAATATCTTTTCTATCAGTAATATCTAAAATACATCCAAGTATAGCAACTACACAAGTAACTATAGTCATAGCGTAGAAGATATGTTTAATAATCTTTCCAAAGCTTTTTTGACAGGCTAAAACAATTTTATAAAGGCAACGAATAAGAATTGTCGCAAAGAGAAGAAGAGGTAAGTAATGAATTAAAATACTTCCATTTGTAAGAAATTCTTGAATCTGATTTTTTTGTAAAACAAGCTGTGCGACAAAAAAAGCAAAGAAAATCCATAAAACAAAATAAGTGGTTGCAGAGATTTTACGAGTACTTAAGTATTCATCAATTGCTTTTTGTCTTTCTTTAGGTAAAGCACGTTTATTATCTGTTGTAAAAATAATAAATTTTCCTATTTTACCATAATAATCAAACATTTGTTTTTCATATTCATTAATAAAATCATGTAATGCTTTTCTTTTAGGAGTTGCCGGTTTTTTGATTAGTAAATCTACATGGAAGTAGTAGTGTTTCTCATTTTTTTCAAAACGGCTGATTTTACCTAAAGAAGTAGGATTGTAACCTTGTTTAGATAACTCATTTAAAGTATTTTCTAATTGTTTATATTCAGTTATATCATAATCTAATAATTTATACATATGTGACTCCTTTGACTGTTACATCATAACAAAAATAGTCATGGAAATCCATGACTATTGATTAAATGCAGAATCAACTTCATAATCTGGTTTGAAGTTTTCTTCTTCTAACATATAAGATTCAGCAATGTTTTGGCAATGATCACCAATACGCTCTAAGTTAGATAAGATATCAACGTATGTAGAATTGACAATAACTGATTTTTCAGTTTTATTAGTAACACGTTGAATATGTCTTTGTTTTGCTTTTTTATTATAATAATCTAAATTACTTTCATGATCATCAACATAAATAATATCATCTAAATCATGTTTATCAAAAGCAACCATTGCATGATTCAACATTTCAATATCCATATTGATCATGGCGATAATGTCATCTTTAGCTTCTGATGAAAAATCATCTTTTTCATCATAAACAGCTTCAAAGAATTGAGTTAAGTTAATACATAAATCACCGACACGTTCTAGATCTTTAATTGATTTCATATCAGCAAAATATTCTTTTGAATCATGATCGTTTAATTGTTCATGTGAAATAAGTAATAAATATTCAGCAATCTTTTTATCTAATAAGTTGATTGCATTTTCTAATTCTTCAACTGTTTCTTTTGCAGTAGAACTTTTAGAAATAAAGTATTCTTTAACATTTTCACAAGCTTCAACAGTAATAGTTCCCATTTCTAAAATCTTGTTTTTAGCAATAGCTAAAGCATGAGAAGGGAACAATTGAACCACATGAGGATCTAATTCTGATAAATCCATTTGTAATTCTTTTGAATGATTTGGAATGATTTTTTTAATAATAACAACAATCTTATTAATAAATGGAAAGAACAAGATGGTTGTTACTATGTTAAAGATACCATGAGCTACTGCAAGTTGTAATTCAGGAGACATTGTACTTACTGAATTAATATATTGAATCAACATGGTAAATGGTGATAAAACAATCATAAATAGAACAGAACCAATGACGTTAAATAAAACGTGGAAGAACGCTGCTCTTTTAGCGGGAATAGATCCACCAATAGAGGCAAGAACCGCTGTAATCGTTGTTCCAATATTTGATCCAAATAAAAATGGTAAAGCAATATTTAAACCAATAGCGCCGGCACCATACATTTGTTGAACGATGGCAATCGTTGCAGCTGATGATTGAATCGCGCATGTAAGAATTGTTCCACCAAGTAAACCAAGCCAAGGACTTTTCATTAAGAATTCTGTAATTTGTGTAAATTCTGGAACTTCAGAAATCATTGATAAATTGTTACCCATTAAATCAAGTCCATAGAATAAACAACCAAATCCAAAAATAATTTGTGATAAGTATTTTGACTTTTTATTTTTAGAAAACATAGAAACAAACGCACCAATAATAATGAAATAAACCGCATATTTAGAAATCTTTAAACCAACTAAAACAGAAGTAATAACTGTTCCAATATTGGCACCCATGATAATTCCTACTGCTTGATTTAAATTCATTAAACCAGAACGAATCAATCCAATTGTAAGGGCTGTTGTTCCTGAACTTGATTGAATTAAACACGTAACTAAAGCCCCAATTAAAATTCCTTTTACAGGACTTGAGGTGTATTTATCAATAATGTCCTTTAATTTATCTCCGGCATAACTTTTTAAACCATCACCCATATAATCGATACCAAATAAAAATAAACCAAGCCCTGCCAGAATTAAAGGCCAGTTGATATCTGCTAATGTCATAAAATCACACTCCTATACATCTCATTTTAAAGGAATGTTAAATTTGTGTAAAGATTATGTTAAGTTTCTTTACAAAACCTTAACATTTCTTTTTGAAACAACTTTCAATCAATGTAATTATATGCTTATAAAAAGGAAAAATAAGGAGTGTAGTAACAATATTAAAGAAGCCATGAATAAAAGCAAGTTGCAGACGAGGTGAAATAGGAATATAAAAGCGAAATGTTAAAAAAATATGATAAAAAGGAGTCAGGAAAATCATAAAAAAAGTAGTTCCAATTACATTGAAGAGAAAATGAAAGAGGGCAGCTTTTTTGGCAGATGAATTAGTTTTAAGGGCAGAAAGAAAAGCGGTAATGGTTGTACCGATATTACAACCAAGGATATAAGGAATAGAAACATAAAGGGAAATGGCTTTTAAATGATACATTTGTTGGACAATAGCAATCATTGCACTTGATGATTGAATAAGAGCAGTTGTGATGGCTCCACCAAACATGGCTAGAATTGGATGATTTGTAAAAAGTGTTACTAATTTCATAAATTCAGGAAGTTTAGTAATAGCTTCAAGATGCATTGACATAAGTTCTAATCCATAAAATAAACAACCAAGCCCAAAAAGAATTTGTGCAAGGCCTTTTATTTTAGGATGATTAGAAAATAATAAACAAAAAGCACCAATAATCAAAAAGAAAGAAGCATATTGAAAAAGATCAAAACCTACAATAATCGCTGTTATGGTTGTGCCAATATTGGCTCCCATAATAATGCCAATACTTTGCGAAAAGGTCAAGAGGTTTGCATTGATTAAACTCACTGTTAAAGCAGTTGTGGCAGAACTTGATTGAATGATACAAGTTATAAAACAACCAATTAGAATAGCCTTAAAAGTAGAAGAAGTACATTTAGCAAGAAGATTTTTTAAACGGGTTGGTGAAAGTTCTTGTAAAGAAAGAGAAAGATAGTCGATACCAAATAAAAAAAGTGCCAGACCGATTAGAATAGAAGTCCAAGAAACTTGGTTCATGAAAAAGCCTCCTTTTTCATATTTTAAAAATAATCATTTTTAACTAGAAAAAATAATCATTCTTTGTAAAAATATATGAAGGAGGTGTTTTAATATGAAAGGAAGATGGAAGAAATTTTTATCTTATTATACAAACTATAAGGTTTTGTTTTTTAAAGATATGTTTTGTGCGATGGTTTCAGCAGCTATCACACTTGTTTATCCCATGCTAACACGCTATATTACAGGAACGATTTTAAATCAACCAAAAATTGATTATTCTAAAATTTATTTATTAGGACTTTTTATGCTTTGTTTGATCGTTGTTGAATATTTTTGTAATTATTTTATAGGTTATCTAGGACATGTCATGGGTGTCTATATGGAAAGAGATTTACGTAATGAGTTATTTAGTCATTATCAAAAATTATCTTTTCGCTTTTATGATGAACAAAACACAGGACAATTGATGTCACGTCTAACGAATGATTTATTTTCTTTAACTGAACTTTATCATCATGGACCAGAAGATATTGTCATTTCAATTATTAAGTTTATAGGGGCCTTTATTTTACTTTCCTATATTAATGTTAAGCTGACTTTAATTTTATTTGCAATCTTACCATTTATGTTTTTATTTGCTTGGTATTATAATAAAAAGATGAAAAAAGCTTTTAAAAGAAATAAAGAGAGAATTGGTGATATCAATGAACGCATTGAAGACAATTTATCAGGAATTCGTGTTGTTAAAAGTTTTGCGAATGAAGATCAAGAGTTGGAACGTTTTGATAAACAAAATGGACATTATGTAAGTGCTAAGAAAAATAGTTATTATTATATGGGAAGATACAATGCAGGACTTACTTCTTTTACAAGTTTAATTACAGTATCGGTTATCTTTTTTGGAACCTTATTTATTTCTTATGGAAGTATTAATGTTGCAGATTTAATTGCCTTTTTACTTTATGTCACGAACTTAATAGATCCTGTAAAAAAACTTTTAAACTTTACTGAACAATTTCAAGAAGGTGTTACTGGTTTTGAACGTTTTATGGAAATATTAGAAATTGAACCAGATATTCAAGATACAAAAAATGCAGTTGTATTACAACATGTTGAAGGGAATGTTATGTTTGATCATGTTTCATTTCGCTATAATGAACAAACACCTTATGTGTTAAATAATATTAACTTGGATGTAAAACCAGGAGAGTATATTGCTTTTGTTGGTTCATCAGGAGTTGGTAAAACAACGATTTGTTCTTTGATTCCTCGTTTTTACGAAGCAACGAAAGGAAATGTCTTGATTGATGGAATCAATGTCAAAGAAATCAAACAACAATCTTTAAGAGAAAATATTGGGATTGTTCAACAAGATGTTTACTTATTTACAGGAACCATCATGGATAATATTCGTTATGGAAATTTAGAGGCAAGTGATGAAGAAGTCATTGCAGCCGCTAAAAAAGCCAATGCTCATGATTTTATTATGGAATTAGAAGAAGGTTACGATACGGATTGTGGACAACGTGGGGTCAAACTTTCAGGTGGACAAAAACAACGTATCTCGATTGCACGTGTTTTCTTAAAGAATCCACCAATTCTTATTTTTGATGAAGCAACAAGTGCATTAGATAATGAAAGTGAAAGTATTGTACAAGAATCTTTAGAAAAATTATCTCAAGATCGTACAACTTTTGTTATTGCGCATCGTTTATCAACGATTAAAAATGCCAAACATATTTGTGTTTTAACGGAAAATGGCATCGAAGAACAAGGAAACCATGAAGAGTTGATGAAATTAAATGGAAATTATGCAAGATTATATAATATGCAATTTAAAGGAGAAAAGTAACATGGAAAGAAAATATATTTTTTTTGATATTGATGGAACACTTTTAGATGATAATCCAGGAGGAAAGATTTTAGAAAGCACATATCGTACGTTAGATAAGTTAAAAGAAAATGGGCATTTTGTTGCTATTGCGACAGGAAGAGCACAATATATGGCGATGGATGCTGCTAAAGAAGCCCATATTGATTGTTTAGTAACAGATGGAGGAAATGGTATTACTTTACATAACGAACTTCAATATATTAAACCGATAGATTTTGTTCAAGCCAATCGTGTCATTGATCAATGTATTGAACATCATTTACCATTTGCAGTTGCTTTAGGAAATGAAGCTGTTTTGTATACGAATCAAAGTGATCAAAAAGATCAAAAACTTCCGGTAAAATTAGCTGTTGATGAAAGTATAGACTTTCATCAAGTAAAGGAAATTTATAAAGTATTTATTGAATGTGGTGAACAAGAAGAAAAATTATTGGATTTAGGAACTTTGGAATATATGCGTTATTTTAAAGGACAAATCATCATCGAACCAGCAGATAAATATAAAGGTATTTTAGAAATGGTTCATTTATTAAAGGGAAATGAAAAGGATATTGTGGTCTTTGGGGATGGCTTAAATGATATTTCTATGATTGACCAAGCTCCTTTAGGTATTGCTATGGGTAATGCAATCGATGAAGTCAAAGCAGTCGCAAATTTTATAACCAAAAGAAATGATGATGACGGTATTGAATATGCTTGTCGTCATTTTGGCTGGATTGATTAAACAAAATAGGCTATACTAAAGATGGGTGAGATTATGGAACTAATTAAAGATTTTTTAATCATTATTGGTATTTTTGTATGTATGTCTTTAGGTATTTTCTTTTTACTTCATAGTGGTGATGCCAAAAAGAAAACTAAACAAACAGTTCAAGATACAAGAGACAGTATTCAAGAAGCAAATCAACAACTCGATGATGTTTTAGAACAATTACAAGGAATGAATGCTCCTTTAGAAAAAGCAATGAAGGCAGTACGTTCTTTCAATGATAAAGTTTTATCAAAGAAATAATTGAGGAATTTTATCAAAAAAATAATTGAGGAATGTTGACAAAGCTTAAATATTATCTATAATACAGGTATATAAATAAACTCAATGAAAAAGAGAGTAGTTTTATTGGATATGTTAGAGAGTCTATGTTGGTGGAAATTAGATATTGAAAATAAAATGAAGCGCACTTTGGAGGGGGTTATCTGAATACATAGGATAACAAGCTAACCAGCTTTAACGGTGAGGTGGATATGTTTATCATATCAACAAGAGTGGTACCGCGGAATCTTTCGTCTCTTAGCAATCGCTAAGGGACGTTTTTTATTGAGTAGAAAAGGGGAAAAGAATATGAAAAAAGTATTAAAATTAATGTTAGCACTTGTTATGACTTGTGCCATTGCTGGATGTTCTTCTAGCAGTAAAAGTGATGCTGATGTAACTATTACAATTGGGACATCACCTGATTATGCACCTTATGAATCTTTAAACAAAAAAGGTGAAATTGTTGGATTTGATGTGGATATGGCTAAATTATTTGAAGGTTATTTATCTGATATGGAAGGTAAAACTTATTCATTAGAATTCAAACAAATGGATTTTGATAACATTGTTACTCAAATTCAAGGGGATCAAATTGATTTAGGTATTTCTGGTTTTACTTATAGTGAAGATAGAGTTGTTGAATGGTCTGATCCATATTTAGGAACTCAACAAGTTGCTGTTGTACCAAATGGTTCTTCAATTACTTCAAATGATCAATTAGTTGGTAAAAAATTAGCTGCTCAAACTGGAGCTACTGGTGAACAAGCTGCCAAAGAAGTTGAAAATGCTGAAGTTGTTTCAATGAAAAATGTTCAAGATATTTTCAATGGTTTAGCAAGTAATCAATATGATGCAGCAATCGTTGATTTAGGTGTTGCTCAACAATATGTATCTAGTGGAAACTTTACACAATTAAATGGTTCATTAATGGATGAAAAGAACTATGTTATCGCTAAAAAAGGTAATACAAAAATGATCAAATTAATGAATAAATGTATTAAAAAATTCGTAGCTTCAAAAGATTACGATAAATTATGTAAAAAATATGATTTATCACCATTAGAAAAATAAAAAATTATAGAAAAGGGGTATAGAAATGTTTGTAGCTTTTTCAAAAGTGTTTACTCCTGAAAACTTACTTTACTTTGCTAAGGGTGCAGTAGTATCACTTTTACTCGCTGCTGTATCCCTTTTATTTGGTATTGTTTTTGGGATTTTAGGATCTTCAGCAAAAAGATCTAAATATAAAATTTTTAGAATTATTGGAAATGTGTATGTTGAAGTCATTCGTGGGACACCAATGTTACTTCAAATCTTGATTTTATTCTCAGTTATTCCATCTATTTATACAGCGTTTACAGGAAATGTTTTAAGAATTAATGTTTTTTTAATTGGAGCAATCGCTATGTCAATTAATAGTGGGGCTTATTCAACTGAATTAATTCGTAGTGGAATTAATGGAGTTGATAAAGGACAATGGGAAGCTTGTGAAACCTTAGGACTTTCTCATAAACAAACAATGAGACTTGTTATCTTACCACAAGCGTTTAAAAGAATTATTCCACCAATGATCAGTGAATTTATTACATTAATTAAAGATTCTTCTTTAATTAGTTGTATTGGTGCCGTTGAATTATTAAAATCTGCACAAGTTGTAGGAGCACAATATTATGACGTTATGTCTCCTTATTGTATTGTTGCTGTTTATTATTTAATTATAACAATTAGTATTTCTTATTTAGGTAGATATGTAGAAAAGAGGTTGGCTGAAAGTGATTAAAGTTGAACATATATCAAAACAATTTAAAAAAGTAAAAGCGGTTGACGATGTTTCTCTTGAAGTCAAAAAAGGAGAAATTGTGTGTTTAATTGGCCCTTCTGGTTCAGGTAAGAGTACAGTTTTAAGATGTATTCATGGTTTAGAAGTACCAGAAACAGGACATGTATACCTCAACGGAGAAGTATTAGATCCAAAGAAATCTAATTATCAAGAATTAAGAAATAAAATGGGATTTGTTTTCCAACATTTCAATTTATTTCCACATATGACAGTCTTAGAAAACTTAACACTTTCACTTACAAAAGTACGTCACATGGAGGAAGAAAAAGCCAATGAAATAGCTTGTAACTATCTTACAAGAGTGGGCTTATTAGATAAAAAAGATGAGTATCCAAATAAACTTTCAGGTGGACAAAAACAAAGGGTAGCGATTGCGAGAAGCTTATGTACAAGCCCTGAAATCATGCTTTTTGATGAACCAACAAGTGCCTTAGATCCAGAAATGGTTATTGAAGTATTAGAAGTTATGCAACAACTTGCTAAAGAAGGAATGACAATGATTGTTGTTACTCATGAAATGGGCTTTGCTAAAACAGTTGCTGATCGTGTTATTTTCTTAGAAAATGGTAAAATTGTTGAAGAAAATGATGCAAAAGCTTTCTATGAAAATCCTAAAACTGAACGTGCTCAAGATTTCTTAAAGAAGGTTATGCACTAGTGAAACTACAACGTTTTGAAGTAGAGTCTTATATGACTTTGCATGAAAATAACTGTCGCTATAACTTAGCAGATACAGTTGCTAAATCTTTAACTTTAAAGGAATTATTAGCGTATGATAAGAAAGATTCATTAGAAGATTTAATGAATCTTTCTTTAGATTATGGTGCTATTGAAGGTTCTCATGAATTAAAAAAAGGTATTTTAAGTTTATATCAAAGTGGTGATGATGAAGAAATTGCTATTTGCCATGGTGGTGTCAATGCCAATGAACTTGTTTTAATGACATTACTTTCAACAAATGATCATATTTTATCATTTTTACCAACGTATCAACAACTTTATAGTTTTCCTGAATCTTTAGGGGTAGAAGTTGATTTTATTCATTTAAAAGAAGAAAATGAATGGAAAATTGATTTTGAAGAATTAGAAAAAAATATTAGAGAAAATACAAAAATGATTTGTTTGAATTTACCAAACAATCCTACAGGAACAACTTTAGATCATGAAGAAATGCAACAACTGATTCAAATATGTAAAAAGCATGATCTCTATGTTCTTGTTGATGAAATCTATCGAGGACTTTATCAAGAAGAATCCATTAGTGATCTTTATGAAAAAGGAATAGCAACCTCAGGACTTTCTAAAGTTTTATCAACTCCTGGACTTCGTGTTGGTTGGATCAAAACAAAAGATAAAGAACTTATTCGTTTAATCAATGAAAGACGTGATTATTCAATTATTAGTAGTGGACCAATCAATGATTATTTAGGGGCACTTACTTTAAAATATAGTAAAGAAATTTTAAAAAGAAATCGTGAGATTTTAGAAGAAAATAAGTGTTACTTGAAAGAATGGTTAAAAGCTCATCCTCATCTTTCTTGTGTTATTCCAAAATATGGAACAGTTTGTTTCCTAAAATATGATTACAAAATAGATTCAAATACTTTCTGTGAAACATTACAAGAAGAAACAGGGGTCTTCTTTGTACCGGGATGTTGTTTTGATGTGGAAAATCATTTGCGTTTTGGACTTGCAAATGACCCACAAATTGTTAAAGAAGGTTTAGAAGTATTTTCAAATTGGTTAAAAAAATTAGACACTTCAAGATAAAGAAGTGTCTTTTATTATTTTAAAACAATAAATTGCACTTAAAGTTAAGGTTGTAATCAATCCTGTAAATAAACTAATCAAAATAGCGTTAACATAAAGATAATGAGATAAAGTATAAGTTAAGATAATTTCTAAAGTACATTCAATCATAGAGATGATAAACATCACTTTATTTTTATTTTTAGCTTGTAGGATAGTTGAAAGGGGCGTTTGTAAATAAAAGAGTAAAAAAGGAAAAGACATGTATTTTAATTGTTGATAGCCACTTGTTGTATTGTAAAGAATCATAAGGGATCGTTTTGGAAAAAAATAGAAAATTAAAGTAAAAGGAAGACCGATAAGAAAACAAATAAGTAAAGCATAAAGAAGATGTAAAAAAGTATTACTTTTATGATAATAAAGATCATCTGTAGCAATAGGCAAATAGAGGCGATAGATGATCGTACAAAAAAAAGTAGGCGTGACAAGCATCGAGACGACATAGCCAGAAAGGATGGCATATTGGTCTTGGATAAAGTTTTGAGTTAAACCAAGTCGAGTTAAAACATGAATTAAAAGAATGGGCTCTAAAAAATTCATAAAACAATGGTAAAGACGTGAACCTGTCAAAGGTAAAGAAATGTTTAAAAGATCTTTCATAATCAAGTTTTGCTTGTTTATGTTTTTTAAAGGAGTAAAAGAATATCTTTTACGACTTAAAAGAAGTAGATAGATAATTGACATCAATTCACCAAAACTCATTGATAAATAAGCGATTGTTACTAAAAAAGGTAAGGATGAACTTAAAGGAGTTTCTAAAAATAAATAGGTAAATAATAAGCGTGAAGTTTCTTCGACAATTTGGCTTTTAGCAATGACATAGACATGCCCTTTGGCTAAATAATAGTTTTTAATAATACCACTGATAGCAATCAATGGAATAAAAATTAAAAAGGATAAAATGGGATAAAGAGTATAATCGTTTTTTAATAAAGAATGAGCAATGAAAGGACTTAAAATAAAGAGGGTTCCACAAATAACAATGACAGAAAAAAAGGATAGAATAATTGCGGTAATAATGACTTTGTAGTTTTTATATTTTGGATGTAATATAAGACGAAAAACAGCAGAAGGAATCCCAACCTGTCCAAGTGTTAAACACAAAGAAAGTGTTGGCATAATGACAAGATATAATGACATAGCTTCTAAAGGAAGAAGCCTGGAAAGCAACATTCTATTTAAAATACTAAATATTTTAGAGATAGCTGAACTAGCGGAAAGAATAATGAATGAATTGATAAGTTTTCTTTTCATAAAAGACTTCCTTTATGTCGAATTTTCATCTATAATAGACGAAGTGGGAGTTGGTTTATCATGAATGAAAAACTGGATTATAAATTTGGTAAATATGATTTAGATTTTCTAATCAAATTAAAAGCTCATGAGTTTCGTAAGCAAAAAATAGATAATATATCCGAAAAAGAAATAAGAGATTATTTATTCAATATTAAATGGAAATCTCAAAAGAGTCTACCAATGTGTGATATTATTGATAATGTAATGAATTTACAATTTTCGGAAATTTTTGATTATTTAAGTATACAAGCAGTTAAAGAAGCAAGTACACTCGATTTAGCAGCATTTCAAGAATTCATTTCAAAATAGTTGGTAACAACTATTTTTTATTTAAGGAGATTTTATGAACTGGGATATAAAAGAAATACATAACTATAATGAATATATGCAAAAGTATTCAATACATTCTTTACTTGCAAAGATTTTTGCACAAAGAAAATATAATGAACAAGATGTTCAAGGACATACTTCAAAAAGATTGATTTATCATGATTTTTCATTGTTTTTAGATGCGGATTTAGTTTTAGATCGTATACAAGAAGCTTTGGAAAATGATGAAAAAATATGTATTTATGGAGATTATGATTGTGATGGAATCTTGTCAACAGCCATTCTTGTTCAAGCTTTTTTAGAATTAGGGAAAAAAGTAGGGTATCATATTCCTAATCGTTTTGAAGATGGTTATGGACTAAATAAAGAAAGAGTTCAACAAATGTATGAAAAAGGGTATTCTTTGTTAATTACAGTAGATAATGGTATTAAAGCGTATGAAGCTATTGATTTAGCGAATGAACTTGGTATTGATGTTATTGTTATTGATCATCATGGTTATGACGAATTGCCGGATGCATGTGCAATCATTCATACAAAAATGTCACCGGATTATCCATTTAAAGAAATATGTGGAGGTTTTTTAGCGTATAAACTTGCCAGTAGTTTGCTTGGAAAACATGATAAATATTTATTTTCTTTAGCAGCTATTACGACCATTTCAGATATGATGCCTTTAGTTGATGAAAATAAATCGCTTGTTTCGCGAGGTCTGCAATTTATGAATGAAGAAAAATATCTTCAATTAGAACTTTTAATTGGTGAAAATCAAAAATATAATACAACAACTTTAGGTTTTAATATTGCACCTAAAATCAATTCCTTTGGAAGACTACCAGAACTTGTTAATCCAAATCATTTAGTACGTTATTTTTTAAAGGATGTCGATCAAAAATTTGCAATCCAAATTTCTCAATACGCTAAAAAAATCAATAGTAAAAGACAATCTCTTACAAATGAACAATACAAAAACATTTTAGAAAATAGCCAAAAAGATGAATTTTTATACAGCTATGATCAAGAAGTTCATGAAGGAATCGTAGGTTTAATTGCGGGAAAGTATACTCATGAATTTCAAAAGCCGAGTTTTGTGATGAAATACGATGAAAAAAATGAAGTCTATCGAGGAAGTGCCAGAAGTATTGAAAGTATTCCTTTAAATCAAATCTTTGATGATTTAAAAGATTATTTTGTACAATATGGTGGACATGCTTTAGCGGGTGGCTTTCAAGTAGCTAAAGATGAAGTGTTAACTTTAAAAGAAACATTGCATACCTACTTAACAACACATACTTTTTCTAATGAAAAAGTTCTTGAAGGGATTCAAATTGAATTAAATGAGCTTACTTTACCAGCTGTTAAAGAATTAGAGTTGTTAGAGCCGTATGGTCAATGTAATGAAGAAATGAAATTTGTTTTAAAAGATATTACGAATTTTACCAGTCGTGTATTATCTGATGGGAAACATTTACGTTTCGATATTCCTTTAAATAAAGGTAATTTACAAGCACTTTATTTTAATTGTTCGAATGAAATTGAGCAATTACAACAAAAAAAGACAATTTCTTTAATAGGAACTTTAAAAATTAATAAATATTTAAATACAGAATCAATAAATATGATTATAGAGGATATGAAATAGTTTCCTTGATAATAAAAGTTTGTTATAATAGAAATAGGAGGAGTACATAAAATGGACTTTAAAAAATATATTGAAGATATTAAAGATTTCCCTGAAGAAGGAATTATCTTTAGAGATGTAACACCTTTATTAAAAGATAAAGAAGCTTATAAAGAATCAATTGACACATTCGCTAAATGGATCGATGGACTTGGAGTTCAAGTAGATGTTGTTGCTGGTCCTGAAGCAAGAGGCTTTTTATTTGGATGTCCTGTTGCTTACAAAGTAAATGCAGGTTTTGTACCTGTTAGAAAACCAGGAAAATTACCAAGAGAAACAGTTTCAGCAAGTTATGATTTAGAATATGGAAAAAATGAAGTTCATATTCATGCCGATAGTATCAAACCTGGTGAAAATGTTGTTATTATTGATGATTTACTTGCTACAGGTGGAACAGTTGAAGCAACTATTCAACTTGTTGAACAACTTGGTGGTAAAGTTGTAGGAATTGCCTTTTTAATTGAACTTGAAGCTCTAAAAGGTAGAGAAAAATTAAAAGACTATAATGTCTATTCAGTATTAACTTATTAAATAAAAGAGAGGAAACTCTCTTTTATCATATGAGGGGGTTATAATATGAAAGAGTTTAAAAAAGCTGGAGATAAAGTCACTATAGAAGATGTCTATGAATCATGTAGACGCTATATTACCAATGAAGATGATATGAAGCTTATTAAAAAAGCTTATGATTATATCATGGTTAAACACGAAGGACAAAAACGTAAAAGTGGAGAACCTTATACAATTCATTTGATTTGGGTTGCTTATATTTTATCAACATTACAAACAGGACCACTTACCATTACAGCGGGTCTTTTACACGATGTCATGGAAGATTGTGATGTATCACGTGAAGAAATGGTGAAAGAATTTGGAGAAGAAGTAACGACCCTTGTTGAAGGTGTTACGAAGATTTCTAAAATGCCATTTAAAGATGAAGCAGATGTATATGCTGAAAATCATCGTAAAATCTATATTGCGATGGCTAAAGATATACGTGTTATCTTGATCAAATTTGCCGATCGTTTACACAATATGCGTACATTACAATTCATGCCCCCAGAAAAACAAAAACGTATTTCTCGAGAAACTTTAGAAGTCTATACACCGATTGCTCATCGTTTAGGGTTGAGCGATATTAAAACAGAATTGGAAGATCTTTCTTTATCTTATTTAGATCCAATTGCTTATCATGATATTGCGAGACTTCTTCAAACAAAACAAGATGAGCGAAAAGAATCTGTGGCGAAGATGATGGAAGAAGTTGAAAACTTATTAAAGGAAAATCATTATCAATATCGTATTTTAGGTCGTGCGAAATCTATCTATAGTATTTATAAGAAGATGTTTAAAAAACATAAACGTTTTGATGAACTTTATGATCTTTATGCACTCCGTATTATTTTACAAAATAAACTTGATTGTTATAGTGTTTTAGGATTGATTCATGATCATTATCGTCCAATTCCAGGACGTTTTAAAGATTATATTGCTATGCCTAAACCAAATATGTATCAATCACTTCATACTTCTGTTATTGGTGAAGATGGTAATACTTTTGAAATCCAAATTCGTACTGAAGAAATGGATGAGCTTGCTGAACTTGGGGTTGCTGCTCATTGGCGTTATAAAGAAGGCAAAGGTTATTCTGCCAAAGCGGAACAAAAAGAAATTGGAGAAAAACTTCAATGGTTACGAGAATTTATTTCTTTGTCAGATGATATCAAAGATGGCGATGCCAAAGAATATTATGACTCCATTTCTCGTGATATTTTTGAAGCCAATGTTTATGTTTTAACGCCACAAGGAAAAATTGTTGAACTTCCTAACGGTTCAACACCAGTTGATTTTGCTTATCGTATTCATACAGAAGTAGGACATCATACAGTTGGTGCGATTGTCAATAATGTCATGGTGCCTATCGATACAAAATTAAATACAGGGGATGTTTGTGAAATCAAAACCAACAAACAATCCGCTGGACCAAGTGAAGATTGGTTGAAATTTGTAAGAACCGCAGGAGCTCGTAATAAAATTCGTACTTTCCTCGCTAAAAAAGAAGCTGAAACTAAGAAAGATACGATTGAAGATGGTAAGAAAATCTTAAAAGATGAAATCAAAAAACGTGGACTTGATGAAAAGAAATTCTTGGATCCAGAAACTTACAAAACATATTTAGGTGCTTTTGGAGCAAGAAGTTTAGATGATATTTTCTATTTTATTGGAAAGAAAAATCTTTCAGTAGCGACACTTTTAGAAAAAGTAAATCCAAAGAAAACAGGTTTCTTTGATAACTTATCTAAAATCTTACAAAGAAATAATGAACAAAAAGAAAAATTAGAAAAAACGACATCTAATAATGGAGTTGTTGTTAAAGGTGTTTCAGGATTAAAAATACAATTATCTAAATGTTGTAATCCAATTCCAGGAGATCAAATTACTGGTTATGTTTCACAAGGACAAGGAATCAAAGTTCATCGTGTGGATTGTCCAAATATTAAACAAAAAGAAATTCAAAGCCGTTTAATTGATGTTTATTGGGATTTTGCATCACTTTCTAATTTGAAATTTGATGCTGATTTACAAATTGATGGCTTAGATCGTACAAATTTATTAAATGATATTATTACGGTTTTAGGACAAATGAAAATCAATATTTTAAATATTCATGCGGATGCATCAGATGATGGTAGAGCTTTAATTAAATTAAAGATTGGTGTTGATGATGCTGAACATTTAAATCGTGCAATTGCTAATCTTGAACGTATTCAAGGAATTTATGATATAAAAAGAGTGATACATTAGAATTATAGCTTTAAGCTATAATTCTTTTTTTTGAGAAAAACTATGAAAGAAGAAAAAGTAATTATTCATTTTGAAGATAAAACAACAAAAACAAAACAAACAAGTTGTTGATGATTTTAAACAAGAGATAAAAAAAGAAACAAAGAGTACATTTCCTAAAGGAAATGGTAGGAAATTTAAAAAATATTTCTTTTAGTTTATATTATAATCATATTATTGATGACAGTCTTACTTTGTGGAGTTATAAGTGGGTTATTTGCTTTCTTTATTTTAGGATTCCTTATTTTTGTAGGAATCCTTTATTATTTATTTAGACATAAAAAATCTATCGCATGGATAGATTTTTTTTATAATAAATGAATATTATTTTTTTCACATTCATCAATCATTTCTTGAGGCCAAATACTTGCTTGTACTTCACCAATATGAGCACGATTTAAAAGTAACATACAAAGTCTTGATTGACCAATACCACCACCGATAGTGTAAGGTAATTCTTTATTCACGATGGCTTGATGATATGGAAGATTTAAACGATCTTCACAGTTTTCTTTCTTTAATTGTTCAACTAAAGAATTTTCATCCACACGGATACCCATTGATGAGATTTCTAAGGCACATTGTAATGGTTCGTACCAGAATAACAAGTCACCATTGAGTTTCCAATCATCATAGTCTGGTGCACGTCCATCATGCTTTTGTCCACTTTGTAAAACATTACCGATTTGCATAACAAAGACACACCCGAATTCTTTGCAAATTTTATTTTCTCTTTCTTTAGCTGCTAAATCAGGATATTGATTTTCTAATTCTTGTGCAGTAATGAAATGGACACGATCTGGTAAACGATTAACAACATGAGGGTATTTATACCAAACTTCATGTTCCATATGTTTAATGACTTTAAAAATCTTTTTAACATGATTTTTTAATGTTGTAATATTGCGATCTTCTTTTTCGATGACACGTTCCCAATCCCATTGATCAACATAGTAAGAATGTAGGTTATCAACTTCTTCATCTTTTCTAATAGCGTTCATATTTGTATAAAGTCCTTCACGAACACCAAAACCATATTTTTTAAGTGCCATTCTTTTCCATTTAGCAAGAGAATGAACGACTTCAATATCATCGTTTTCAAAACAACTGATTTGGAAAGAAACAGGTTTTTCAACACCATTTAAGTTATCATTTAAACCACTGCTTTTTTGGACAAAAAGAGGTGCTGAAATTCTTTCTAACATTAAAGCTCTTCCAAATTCTTTTTGAAATGTATCCCTTATGTATTTAATTGCTTCTTGTGTTTGTCTTAAAGATAACACAGGATCATATTTTTCTGGAATAATGAGATTCATTTTAATTTTTTCCCCCTTAATAATATGTTCTATTTTATCATTTATCTAGATATATGAAAGATAATAATAAAAAATTATAATAGCTATAAAAGTGTTTCAAATGTATTCACTTGTTGTCAATTGCCTTTCTTTTCTGTATAATAAGAAAAAATGAAAAGTAGGTGTAAACATGAGAAATTTAGAACATGTTAAACATGTTATTATAAAAATTGGTTCGACTTCTTTGTGTAATAAAGATGGACAACTAGATAAAGAAAGAATTTTAAAACTCATCCAACAAATAGCTATTTTAAAACGTAAAGGGTTAAAAGTAACACTTGTTTCATCAGGAGCGATTTCTTCAGGAATGGGTGTTTTAAATTTAAGTGAAAAACCTAAAGAAATTTCTAAAAAACAAGCACTTGCGGCTATTGGACAAGCACATTTGATGCAAATTTATGAAGATTTATTTTCATTGTTTCATTTAAAATGTGCACAGATTTTATTAAATCATGATGATTTTGATCATCGTAAACGTTTGATGAATTTAAGCTATGCTTTATCTTCTATTTTAGATTATGATGTGATTCCTATTATTAATGAAAATGATACATTAGCGGTAGATGAAATCAAAGTAGGAGATAATGATACATTATCTGCCTTGCTATTACCTATTGTAGATGCACAATTACTTGTTTTAGTTTCAGATATTGATGGACTTTATAATGATAATCCTCATACCAATTCCAATGCAAAATTATTAAGTGATATTGAACTTGTGGATGATAAAATTATGAACTTTGCGAAAGATTCAAGTAGTCAATTTGGTACAGGTGGGATGGTGACAAAATTACGTGCTGCAAAAATCGTTAATGATTATGGAGGAGATATGGCCATCGTTAATGGCAATAATGAAACAGCTCTTATTGATTTATTAGAAGGAAAACAAATTGGAACATATTTTAGTGGAAAAGCGGGGCGCACTTTAAGTGCTAGAGATCATTGGATCATGTATCGTAGTTCTCCTAAGGGAAAAGTCATTGTTGATGATGGTGCATGTGAGGCTTTAAAAACACATACAAGTTTACTACCTAAAGGAATCAAAGAAGTTGAAGGTTCATTTATGCAAGGTAGTGTCATTGATGTTCTTTCTTTTAAAGGACACTTAATAGCAAGAGGTATTACGAATTATTCAAGTGATGAGTTAAAATTGATTAAAGATCATCATAGTAATGAAATAGAAAGTATTTTACATTATAAAGATTATGATGAAGTGATTCATGCGGATAATCTAGTCATTAATAAGGGGTGAAATTATGATTAGGGAACAACTTAAAGAAGCTAAAAAAGCATGTCGTTTTATGCAAAATGTTAAACCAGAAGTAAAAAATAAAGCTTTAAAAAATATTTCTGAGGCATTAATTCAAAAAAGTGAATTGATTATTCAAGAAAATCAAAAAGATATTGCAGAAGCTAAAAATAATGGTATTAAAGAATCAATGGTTGATCGTTTATTATTAAATAAAGAACGTATTGAAGCGATGGCAAAAGATATTTTAAAAGTAATTGATTTACAAGATCCTATTGGAACTCTTGTAAGAGAAATTAAAAGACCCAATGGTTTAGTGATTCAACAAATCAGAATTCCTTTAGGAGTGATTGGGGTAATTTATGAATCAAGACCTAATGTAACAGTAGATATTGCCAGTTTATGTATTAAAACAAACAATGTTTGTGTTTTAAAAGGTGGTAAAGAAGCCATTCATTCAAATCGCATTTTAGTTCAAATTATAAATGAGGCTATTCAAGATGTTTTACCAACACATACGGTTACTCTTATTGAAACAAAAAAGCGTGAAGAAACTTTAGATTTAATTCAAGCCCATGATTATGTAGATGTCATTATTCCTCGTGGAAGTGCAGGGCTTATTCAATATGTTGTTAAAAATGCAACTGTTCCAGTAATTGAAACAGGAGCAGGAATTTGTCATCTTTATGTTGATCAAGAAGCCAATCTTGATATGGCTTTAGAAATTGCAAAAAATGCAAAGATCCAAAGACCATCTGTATGTAATGCAATTGAAACGATTCTTGTTCATCAAAAAGTAGCACCAGAATTCTTACCAAAACTTCAAGAAATATTTAAAAGTGTACAAATCTATGGTGATGAAAAAACAAGAAAAATCATAGATTGTCTAGAAGCTACTGAAAAAAACTATGCTACAGAATATGATGATTATATTTGTAATATAAAAGTTGTAGATGATATTGAAGAAGCGATTGAACATATTTATAACTATTCAACAAAACATTCAGAATCGATTATTACCGAAAATAAAGAAACAGCAAAATATTTCATGGAGTCTTTAGATTCGGCTTGTGTTTATCATAATGCTTCTACACGTTTTAGTGATGGGGGACAGTTTGGTTTTGGGGCAGAAGTTGGTATTTCTACACAAAAGCTTCATGCTAGAGGCCCACTTGGTTTACAGGAAATTACTTCTACAAAATATATGATTTATGGAAATGGCCAAGTAAGGAGTTAAGACTCCTTTTTTTTATAAAAAAATAATTAGCGTACTAAATATATTGACATTGATTAGTGCGCTAACTATAATGTTTAGTATACTAACTAATAGGAGGTGTCTTATGGATCTATTGGAATTTGAGGATATTAAAGAAATCTTTTTACAATTTAAATCTCTCCATAAAAATATTCAAGAACTTACTAGTAAAAAAAGCAATAGGGAAGGATTATCTGCTGATCAGTGTTATTTGTTAGGTCTGATTGATCATTTTGATCATCCGAATCAAAAAATACTTGCAGAACGTTTAAACATCACACCGGCTACTTTATCAGTAAGATTACAACGTTTAGAAAAAGCAGGTTTTATTGAAAAAGTTGTAAGTAGACATGATAAAAGAAATGTCTCATTACATATTACGGAAAAGGGAAAAAATGAAATTAAAAGTTGTAAAGATGGTATGAAAATGTTTACAACACGCTTATTTGGAGGAATAAATAAAGAAGATTTAGATAGAATGAAAGCGTATTGTCAAATCTTTGAAAAGAATATTCGTTTAATGAAGGAGGAGTTAGATGTTCAAGATTAAAGGATATTTAAAGAAATTCTGGTATTTAATTCTTGCTTGTATTTGTTTATTGTTTGTACAAGCACAAACTGAATTAACTTTACCAGATTATATGAGTGATATTGTTTCAGTGGGAATTCAAGCAGGGGGATTTGCTTCACCTGTTTCAGATGTTTTAACGGAAGAAACTTATCAACATTTATTATTGTTTGTTGATCAAAAGGATCAAAAAACAGTAAAAAAAGATTATAAAAAAGTTAGTAAAGTCAATCAAGATATCATTGATACATTTCCTAAGGCTAAAGGAAAAACAGTTTATCAATTGAAAGATTTATCAAGTGATGAAGAAAGTGAATTAGAAGATATTTTAATGAAACCGATGTTAATTATTACTTCGCTTGATAGTATGGATACTTCTAGTAAAGAGTATCAAGAAAAATTTGGACAATTACCTCCAAATATGAGTGTTTATGATGCGATTTCTTTTATGGATGAAAGTCAAAAATCAAAGATGTTTGAAGACATGGATACAAGAATAGATACAATGGGTGAAAGTACTTTAAAAATTGCAGCCGGTAATGGTGTTAAAGCTGAATATAAAAAATTAGGTGCTGACATTGACAAAGTACAAACCGATTATATTTTTAAAACAGGTTTAAAGATGTTAGGAATTGCTTTACTTGGAACAGTGGCTGCAATTTCAGTTGCTTTCTTTGCGACAAAAGTTGGTGCTGGTGTAGCGCGAGCTTTAAGAAAAGATGTTTTTGAAAAAGTAGAAAGCTTTTCTAATGAAGAATTTAATCATTTTTCAACAGCGTCACTTATTACACGTACAACAAATGATATTACTCAAGTACAAATGGTGACAATGATGCTTTTACGTATTGTATGTTTTGCACCAATTATTGGTATTGGGGCTTTAATTAAAGTTTTAAAAGAATCACCATCAATGACATGGATCATTGCAGTTGTTATTCTTGTTATTTTTGGTGTGATGGCGGTTGCGTTTGCAGTTGTTATGCCAAAATTCAAAATTATTCAAAATTTAATTGACCGTTTAAATCTCACAATGCGTGAAAATTTATCAGGAATGCTTGTTATTCGTGCTTTTGGTAATGAAAAACATAGTGAAGATCGTTTTGATAAAGCCAACAAAGATGTTACAAATTTAAACTTATTTGTTAATAGATCAATGGCTTCTATTATGCCGATTATGATGTTTATCTTTAATGTCGTTACTTTAGTCATTGTCTATTATGGTTCTAAACAAATCGATTTAGGTAATTTAGCAATTGGACAAATGATGGCCTTTATGCAATATGCAATGCAAATTATTATGGCCTTTTTAATGATTGCAATGATTGCTATTATGTTACCTCGAGCTAGTGTTGCTGCTAATCGTGTTTATGAAATCATTGAAACTAAGCCAACGATTCAAGATCCAACAAATCCAGTTGCTTTAGATGAAAGTAAAAAAGGACTTGTTGAATTTAATCATGTTTCATTTGCTTATCCAGGGGCAAGTGAACCGGTTTTAAAAGAGATTGATTTTGTTGCTAAACCTGGACAAACAACAGCCTTTATTGGCTCTACTGGTTCAGGAAAATCAACACTTATTAATTTAGTACCTCGTTTTTATGAAGTCAGTGAAGGAAGTATTAAGGTTGCAGGGGTTGATGTTCGTGAGATGACACAACATGAATTACGTGATCGTATTGGACTTGTTCCTCAAAAAGGAAACTTATTTTCTGGAACAATTCGTTCTAATTTAAAATATGGTGCACCAGAGGCAACAGATGAAGAATTAGAAGAAGTGATTCGAGTTGCTCAAGCAAAAGAATTTATTGATCAAAAAGAAGAACGTTTTGATATGGAAATTTCACAAGGTGGAACAAACGTTTCTGGTGGTCAAAAACAAAGACTTGCGATTGCTCGTGCTATTGCAAAAAATCCAGATATTTATATTTTTGATGATAGTTTTTCAGCACTTGATTTCAAAACAGATGCTAAACTTCGTCAAGAATTAAATCAACTTGTTAAAAAGACAAAAAGTACAGTTTTATTAGTAGGACAACGTATTGCTTCTATTATGGATGCAGACCAAATCATTGTCCTTGATGAAGGAAGAATTGTTGGTAAAGGGACACATGAGGAATTAATGAAATCATGTCAGGTTTATCAAGAAATTGCCTATTCTCAATTATCTAAGGAGGAACTAAGTCATGAGTAATGAAAGAAGAAGACAAGGGCCTCGTGGACCAATGGGTCGTGGAATGAGAGGTAATGGTGAAAAAGCCAAGAATTTTAAAGGAACATTAAAGAAATTATTTGTTTATTTAAAACCTTATTATTTTAAATTAGCGGTTGTTATTATTTTTGCGGTAGGATCAACGATTTTTACAATTGTAGGACCAAAGATTCTTGCTAAAGCAACAGATAAATTATCTGAAGGAATTATGGCCAAGGTAAGTAATACAGGAGGAATTGATTTTGATTATATTGGTATGATCTGTTTGATTCTTGTTGGTTTCTATCTTGTCAGTGCACTCTTTAGTTTTATTCAAGGATTTATTACATCTTCGATTTCACAAAAAGTTGCTTATGATTTAAGAAGCTCTTTATCTAAGAAGATGTCAAGAATGCCTTTAAGTTATTTTGATAGACATTCTAGTGGAGACACTTTAAGTAGAGTAACCAATGATATTGATACAATTGCACAATCACTCAATCAAAGTTTATCGCAAGTGATTACATCTTCTGTTACAGTTGTTGGAATCTTTATTATGATGCTTACCATTTCTGTAAAAATGACATTGATTGCGGTACTTGTTTTACCACTTTCGATGTTACTTATTATGTTTGTTATGAAACATTCTCAAAAGTATTTTAGCAGACAACAAAAAAGCTTAGGAGATGTCAATGGTCATATTGAAGAAATGTATGGTGCTCATGATGTTGTTAAAGCCTTTAATGGGGAAGAAGATTCTGTTAAAACTTTTAATGAATATAATGATGCACTTTATGATTCAGCATGGAAATCTCAATTTTTATCAGGTTTAATGCAACCTTTAAGTAACTTTGTAGGAAATTTAGGATATGTAAGTGTTTGTTTATTAGGTGGTTTTTTAGCAGGGGGTAATACGATTACAATTGGTGATATTCAAGCGTTTATTCAATATGTACGCCAATTCAATCAACCAATTGCCCAACTTGCGCAAACAATGAATATGTTACAAAGTACAGCTGCCGCAGCTGAACGTGTTTTTGAATTCTTAGAGGAAGAAGAATTAGAAGCTGAAACCGTTAAAATTGAAACAGATGAAGTTGAAAAATTACATGGTTCAGTTACTTTCAATCAAGTTAATTTTGGTTATTTACCAGAAAAAACAATTATTCATGATTTCAATATGCATGTTCATGCTGGACAAACAGTTGCTATTGTTGGTCCAACCGGTGCAGGAAAAACAACGATTGTTAAATTGTTGATGCGCTTTTATGAATTAAATAAAGGTTCAATTATGATCGATGGTCATGATATTAAAGATTTTTCAAGACATGATTTAAGAAGTTTGTTTGGAATGGTTTTACAAGATACATGGCTTTTTCATGGAACAATTAAGGAAAACTTGATGTATGGTAAATTAGATGCCAGTGATGAAGAAGTAAAAAATGCCTGTGAAATGGCGTATGTAGATCATTTTGTCAATACCTTAGAAGATGGTTATGATACGGTTCTTGATGAAGAAACATCAAATATTTCACAAGGGCAAAAACAATTATTAACGATTGCTAGAGCGTTTCTAAAAGATCCTAAAATTCTTATTTTAGATGAAGCAACTTCTTCAGTTGATACACGTACAGAAGTGCTTATTCAAAAAGGTATGGAAAAATTAATGGAAGGACGTACAAGCTTTGTTATTGCACACCGTCTATCAACGATTCGTGATGCTAATACAATCATTGTCATGAAAGATGGCGATATTGTAGAAATTGGTAATCATGATGAATTGTTAGAAAAAGGTGGATTCTATGCCTCACTTTATCAATCACAATTTGAAGGTAGCGAAATTTAGAAGCAAAGAAATTTGCTTCTTTTTCTTTTCAAAACATGTTTATATATGGTATAGTACAAGCCGAGGGGATGATGTTATGGTGAAAAGAAAACCACAATATGTCAAAATTAAAGAATATATTATTCAAAATATTGAAGATGAAAAATATAATGAAAATGAACAAATTGAAAGTGAACATGCTTTATGTGAACTTTTTGGTGTTACCCGAATGACAGTGCGCCAAGCTTTAACGGAATTGATTAATGAAAATGTGATTTATTCTGTACCTAAAGTAGGTTCCTTTGTTTGTAAGAAATCGAGATTTAAAAGTTTTGATGGACTAAACAGTGTTACAGAAGACTGTGCTAAGAAAAAAGAAGATTGTACAAGTCATGTCGTTTTAAATGAACTTGAAGAAGCTACAGATTTAATGAAAAAAGAAATGGCTTTAGAAGATAATAAAGTATGGCATGTTAAACGTGTAAGACTTGTAAACGGAGAGCCTTTATGTTTTGAAGATGATTACTGTAATTATGATTTAACAGGAGATATTCCTTTAGAAGTATCAAGTACATCTTTATTTAATCATTTTGAAAATGATCTCAATTTACATATTGCTTTTTCCGATCAACAAATTGATGCGGTTTTAGCGGGTGAAGAACTAGGGAAATATTTACAAGTCGATCCGGTGACACCTTTGCTTAGAGTTTTATCGATTACATGCTTACATAATGGTAAATGTATTGAATATGGGTATACTTATTATCGTGTAGACAAGTATACTTTTAACCAAGTTGCATATCGTAGAAAATAAAAGGATGTTGTCAAATCCGTTTGGTTTGTTATAATGAGAATGTTAAAAAGGAGATTTTAGATGAATTATTTATATATTGCATTAATATCAATGGTACCTTTAATTGAACTTAGAGGAGCAATTCCTGTTTCTCAAGGATTAGGATTACCAATTATTCCATCTTATATTGTTTGTATTTTAGCAAATATGGTACCTGTACCTTTTATTTACTTATTTGCTAGAAAGGTTTTAGTATGGGGTTGCGATAAACCAGTTATTGGTAAATTTTTCACTTGGTGTTTAGACAAAGGTGAAAGAGGTGGAAAAAAACTTCAAGAAAAAGTAGGAAGAAGTACTTTTGTTGCTTTATTATTATTTGTAGGAATTCCACTTCCAGGGACAGGTGCATGGACAGGAACACTTGCAGCTAGTATTTTAGATATGGATTTTAAATCAACAACGATTGCTGTTATGCTAGGAGTTTTACTTGCTGGTGTAATTATGATGGTGGTTAGTTTTTTAGGATTTTCATTAATTTAGAAGTGTTTTACGCTTCTTTTTTTGTAAAGGAGGACGGTTATGAATGTAGAAATTATTAACGTTGGAACAGAGTTATTACTGGGAGAAATTGTCAATACAAATGCAACTTATTTACAAAAAATGTGTAAGGAATTAGGTTTTAATGTTTTCTTTCAAACGGTAGTAGGAGATAATTCACAAAGATTTTTAGATTGCTTAGAAATTGCTTTTAATAGAGGATGTGATTGTGTTATTACTACAGGTGGGCTAGGACCAACTGAAGATGATCTCACAAAAGAATTATCTGCAAAATATTTAGGATTAGAAATGATTTTTAATGAAGCAGAAGCCAAAAAAGTGAATGATAAATGTTGCTTTGTATCACAACTAGATCAAGTTACGGATAATAACTTTAAACAAGCTTATTTTCCAAAAGATTGTTATGTTTTAGATAATCCTATTGGAACAGCCAATGGTTGTGTGATGTCTAAAGATAAAAAAATGATTGTTAATCTTCCTGGACCACCAAAAGAAATGACATATGTTGTTGATCATCAACTTCAACCTTATTTAGAAAAATATCGTCAAGCTAAAATCTATACGTATGATATTGTAACTCAAGGTGTTGGTGAATCGGCAGCAGCTACTTTGATTGATGATATTGTTCAAAGTCAAAAAGATATTTCTATTGCTTTGTATGCTTCTGAAGAGTATGTAAGAATTCGTTTAGGAGTTAAAGCAAAACATCAAGATGAAGCAGATGTTTTAGTGAAAGAAACAAAAGAATTGATTGAAGAAAGATTAAAGGATTATCTTGTTGAAAATCCTAATTTATTTGAAGAAGTGATGAAAAAGATTAATGGTTTTACGATTTTAAATGAATGTGATTTTTCTTTAAGTGATTATTTTATTAATAATGGAGGACCTGTTTTTATTCATTTAACGTTAAAAGAACATGCTCTTGGAGAAATTGTTCATGTGTTATTAAAATACAAAGAAAAAGAAATATCTTTCGATATTCCTTTACTTGTTAAAGCAAGTCTTTCTTTATCTAAATTTGAATCTAAATTGATTTATCAAATTGATCAATTAATTCGATAAACTTTAAAGTTGCTTGTGATAAGCTTCTTCTTTTAAGATAAGCATAGCCAATGCTTCTTGAAGGAAGGGGCTTTTTTAATTGTATTTCATAAACTTTATTTTTTTCTAAAAAATCATGAGAGAATTCTTTAACAACACACGCATTTCCTAAATTGGCATGAGTAAATTCTAAGAGTAAGTGATGGGCTCCTAATTCCATTTCAGGTTTTAATAAAATACCATGTTTCGCAAAATATTTATCAATATAATTTCTTGAATTACTTGATTTTTCTAAAAGAATAAGATTCTTTTTCGCAATTTCTTGATAGCTGTAAAGATGATCATCTTTTTCTTTAGAGATAAAGATATCATGAATTGTTAAACATTCTTTCATTGCTAGACTTTCATCATCAAAAGGAAGATTGATAAAGGCAAGATCAATCGTTCCATTTTTTAAATGTTCAACTGTTTCAATAGAAGTTCCATTGACAACATTGATTTTGATTGTTGGATAAAGATGATGAAATTGTTTTAATAAATCAATTAAGTAATTTTCACAAATTGAATCACCAGCACCAATATTTAACTGTCCTGAAAGTAATTCGTTATAATGAGAAAGTTCATTTTCAACGCTGGTAATTAAAGCAAGGGCTTCAGTAATGTTTTTATGAAGGAGCATACCTTCTTTAGTAAGAGTAACACCTTTGTTTAAACGAATGAAGAGTTGAGTGTTGAGTTCTTTTTCTAAAGCATGGATTGTTTGAGAAACAGCAGATTGTGAAATGAATAAATTCTTTGCTGCTTTTGAAAAAGAAAGGGTAGATGCTGCTTCATTAAATATCTTATATTGTTCTAGTTTTATCATATTAGTACTCCTTATATCAAATATATTATATATTAATTTTACTTATATTAAAATATAGCATATAATAAAAATGTATGAAAAAGCCAATGATAGAAAGGTGGAAATGAATTATGGCTGGTGTAGTTGTTGTAGGAAGTATGTGGGGAGATGAAGGTAAAGGAAAAATTACCGATTATCTTGCACAAAAAGCAGATGTTGTATGTCGTTATGCTGGAGGAAACAATGCAGGTCATACCATTGTTTATGGTGGTAAGAAATTTGCTTTAAAATTAATACCATCAGGTATTTTCTCTGGGCATGAAGTAATCATGGGAAATGGGATGGTTGTTAATCCTAAAGCATTTTTAGAAGAAGTGAAATATTTAAATGATGGTGGTATTGATACAAGCAAAATTAGAATTTCAGATCGTTGTCATGTAATTTTACCTTATCATCTTGAAATTGATGAATTACAAGAAAAGAGAAAAGGTGATAAAAGTATTGGAACTACAAAAAGAGGTATTGGACCTGCTTATGTAGACAAATATAGTCGTATTGGTATTCGAATGGGAGAATTCATTGATGAAGAATTATTCTTAGAAAGATTAAAAGAAACTTTCCCAATGAAAGTTGCAGAATATCCTGAATTAAAAGACATGTTTACTGTAGAAGAAATTTTTGAAGAATACAAAGAATACGCTAAAATTATTAAGCCTTTAGTTTGTGATACAGGAATGTTATTAGATCAATATTTACAAGAAGATAAAAAGGTTTTATTTGAAGGGGCTCAAGGAGCAATGTTAGATATTGATTATGGTACTTATCCATTTGTTACATCATCACATCCAGGAGCTAATGGGGTATCTGAAGGGGCTGGTATTGGACCTTTATATATCAAAGAAGCAATTGGAATTATTAAAGCTTATACAACTCGTGTTGGATCAGGACCATTCCCAACTGAATTAAATGATGCTACAGGTGATTTAATTAGAGAAAGAGGACATGAATATGGTACTGTAACTGAACGTCCAAGAAGAACTGGATGGTTTGATGCTGTAGTTGTTAATCAATCAAGAAGAATGTCTTCTTTAACAGGTATTTCATTAATGTTATTAGATGTTATGAGTGGATTTGATACAATTAAAATCTGTAAAGCTTATAAATTAGATGGTAAAGAAATTTATGGTTTACCTGCAACTGTTAAAGATATTGAAAGATGTGAACCTGTTTATGAAGAATTACCAGGATGGAAAGAAGATATTACACATGTAAAATCTTTTGAAGAATTACCTGTAAATTGTCAAAATTATATTCGTAAAATCGAAGAACTTGTTCATTGTCCAGTAAGAATGTTTAGTGTTGGACCAGATAGAGAACAAACAGTTGTTTTAAAAGATATTAAATTTTAATAAAGGAGGTCTTTCATGAAAAGAGAATTAGTCATTGTCATGGATTTCGGAGGGCAATATAATCAATTAGTTGCTCGTCGTGTTCGTGAATGTAATGTTTATTGTGAAATCTATTCTTATAAAACACCTTTAGAAAAAATTAAAGAAATGAATCCTAAAGGAATCATTTTAACAGGTGGACCAAATAGTTGTTATTTAGAAGATTCACCAACTTATTCTAAAGAATTATTTGAATTAGGTATTCCTGTATTAGGTTTATGTTATGGTGCTCAATTAATGCAACATGTTTTAGGTGGAAAAGTTGAAAGAGCAAATGTAAGAGAATATGGTAAATCAATTTTATTAGTTGATCAACCACAATCTAAAATTTTAAAAGGTGTTCCTGAAACATCTACAGTTTGGATGTCACATTTTGATTATATTTCAAAAATTGCACCTGGTTTTGAAATTACAACACATACAAAAGATTGTCCAGTAGCATCTTGTGAAGATAAAGAAAAAGATTTATATGCGATTCAGTTCCATCCAGAAGTTTTACATAGTGAATATGGTAAAACAATGCTTTCTAACTTTGTTTTAGATGTATGTAACTGTGCTGGTGATTGGCGCATGGATTCTTTCGTTGAAGAACAAATCAAAGCGATCAAAGAAAAAGTTGGTAATGGTAAAGTATTATGTGCTTTATCAGGTGGTGTTGACTCATCTGTTGCAGCCGTTTTACTTTCTAAAGCCATTGGTAATCAATTAACTTGTGTCTTTGTAGATCATGGTTTACTTCGTAAAAACGAAGGGGATGAAGTAGAAGCTGTCTTTGGACCTGATGGAAATTATGAATTAAATTTCATTAGAGTAAATGCACAAGAAAGATATTATGAAAAGTTAAAAGGTGTTACTGAACCGGAAGCTAAACGTAAAATCATTGGTGAAGAATTTATTCGTGTTTTTGAAGAAGAAGCAAAGAAAATTGGAGCAGTTGATTTCTTAGTACAAGGAACAATTTATCCAGATGTTGTTGAAAGTGGTCTTGGTGGAGAATCTGCGGTTATCAAATCACATCATAATGTTGGTGGATTACCAGATCATGTTGATTTTAAAGAAATTATTGAACCATTACGTGATTTATTCAAAGATGAAGTACGTAAAGTTGGTTTAGAATTAGGAATTCCTGAATACTTAGTATTTAGACAACCATTCCCAGGACCAGGTCTTGGTATTCGTATCATTGGTGAAGTAACTGCTGATAAAGTGAGAATCGTTCAAGATGCAGATGCAATCTATAGAGAAGAAATCGCTAATGCAGGATTAGATCGTTCAATCGGTCAATACTTTGCTGCTCTTACAAACATGCGTTCTGTAGGAGTTATGGGTGATGAGAGAACTTATGATTATGCAATCGCCTTACGTGCGGTTAATACTATCGATTTCATGACAGCAGAAGCTGCAGAAATTCCTTATGAAGTATTAAATAAAGTTATGTCACGTATTATAAACGAAGTTCGTGGGGTAAACAGAGTAATGTATGATATTACAAGTAAACCTCCAGGAACAATTGAGTTTGAATAATTGAAGTGAGATAGTTGGGGTTGTTATTGAAACAATCCCACTATTTTATATTCACTAAAAAGAAAAAAATCTATGAGTATTACAATTACACAAATCGCAAAACTTGCAGGTGTTTCTAGAGGAACCGTTGATCGTGTTATTCATCAACGAGGACGCGTTGCTCCCGAAGTAGAAAAGAGAATACGTGATATTATGGATGAAAATGATTATCATCCAAATATGTTAGGAAGAGCTTTAGCTGTTTCTAAAACACCACTTACAATAGGAATGATTATGATTGAAAAAGGAAATCCATTTTTTCAATTGATTCATTCAGGAATGAAAGAAGCAATCTCTCAATTTAGAGATTATCCAATTTCAGTTGATTTTAGACATATTAATGGTGTAGACGAAGAAGAATATTTAAATGTACTTGATGAATTAGAAAGCAAAGTAAATGCTTTAATTATAGCGGGATTACAAACAAAACGTATTGTAGAAAAAGTAAATCAAATTGCAAAAAAAATTCCTGTTATGACTTTAAATAATGATTTAGAAGATTCTTATAGAATAGGTTTTATTGGAATTGATGATTATAAAGCAGGAACTTGTCTTGCAGGACTTGCGCATAATCTAACAAGGTCAGGAGAAAATATTTTAATTCTTTCTGGTTCAAAAACAATTCATTCACAATCACAAAGAATCAATGGATTTCTTGATACAATGAAACAATATCCAGAAATTCTATTAAGTAATGTAATTTATACAGAAGATAAACTTGAAATATCAAATAAACTTTTAAAAGAAATGCTTTCAAAGAAATACTATAAGACAATTGTCATGGTAGATTCATGGCTTGCAAATGCGGGAGAAGTTATAGCACAAACAGGTTATGATGATATCAATATTTTAGGATTTGACTTAATGCCACAAAATAAAGAAGCATTAAAACAGGGGAAAGTTACTTATATCATTGATCAAAGTGCTTATATGCAAAGTTATGAATGTGTACATAAAGTATGCGAACATTTGATTTATGGAACAGAACTTCCAAAAGGAAAAAACTATCTTCCTATTCATATTTATAATAAATATAATCTAGACTGATTCTTTAGGTTTTACAAAAGATGAAATTGGATTTTTATTCTTAAGAATTATTTGGACTTTTGACTTTATTAATTAGTAATTTTATTTTAAAAGATTATAATGAAAAACATCATATTAAGTAAGTAATCTGAAAAAGATTGCTTATTTTTTTAATATCAACAAAAATCTATTTTTTGAACACAGTAGTTGTTTATGAGAAATTTTTTTCAGTTATTAAAAATAATTATAATTACTTTTAGTAATATGTTATTATATTACTATATTGTGAATTTAATCTGTCTGTTATAGAGTATCATGTTATTAATGAAAAAATGCATTTTTTATATAAATCATAAAAAAATTATTTACATTATGCATGGTCTATAAATACAATTATTAAATAACGCAATATTAATGATGAAAAGAATATCATAAAATTCGTGGGGGGGGGGGAGAGAATAGATGGTATTATTGGTACAAGAAATGAAAGATTTACAAAGAAAATTCCATTTAAAACTGTTAAGTGAACAAAAAGGATTGGATAATGAAATAAAAGGTATTAAAATCATAGAAGTTGAAAATATGGAAAAGTACATAGAAGGAGGAGAAATACTTCTTACAAGTTTTTTCATATATGAAAGTTGTACAATTTCTCAGTATGAAACACATATACAAAATTTGATAGATAAAGGTGTATCTGGATTTATTATAAAAAATAGTGGGAACATAAAAAATTTTAATATCAAACTAGATATACTTAAAAGATTATGTATTGAAAATGAGGTTGCCCTGTTTGAATTACCTCGACAAAATTATTATTGGGATATTATTAGATATATATTAGATAATGTTTTTGATCAAGAAATGGCATTATTAAAGTATCACAAAGTTACAAATGATAACTTTAAAGAATATATTTTCCACAAGGAGGCAACACCTAAAAATATTATAGAGCTTCTTTATACAATAATTGATAATCCAATTTCAATGTATTATGAAAATTTGAGTTGTCTTGCTACAACATATGAAGAAAAAAGTAGTTTTGATTTATTAGATAACATTAAAGAATATAGTCCAGAGATAAGATTGAGGTATAATTATTTAAAACAAGATGCTGGAAAATATAATCAATATATTATACCTATTACTTTTATAGGAAATATATCTATTAAAATTGTGATTGATGAAAAAAATAGAAAGTTAACAAATTTTGATTTTGTTGCGATTGAAAATGCGATTGATGCATTAAGGTATTCATTCACATTTGACTTTGCAAAAAACGAAATCCATAAAAAGTATCATCGAGATATTTTCTTTAATTTAGTAAATAGTCAATTAAATTATGATGATACTACTGAAGCAGCCAATATGTTAAATCTTAAAGAGGATGCTTATTATCGAATTGTATCATTTCATTCTATTCCAGAAGATCAAAAGGAAAAGTATTCTTTGGAACAATTAGATGAAGTTGACATTATTGCTGATCAAATATCAATGTTTTATCCTAAAGATCACATCTATAAAAATGTATCTCAAATCGTTATGTTACAAAAAATGGATTCTGATAAAGAAGATGATGATAGTAGGAAACGATTAAATGAGCTGATAGATATTGTAAAGAAAAGTATCAGCAAAAGAGATCAAAACACAAATTTTAATGTTGGTGTAGGAGAAATCGTTAAAGGATATAGAAATTTAAAAAACTCATATAAACAATCAAGAATAGCAATGAAATTTATGAAAATAGCTAGAAGGATTACTGGAGAGATAAATAAATCAATTGTTTATTATTCAAAATTAGGAATATTCCAATCCTTTATTGAATTGGATGACATAAATAAATTAAAAAAATATGTACCATACACAATTACTAAACTCGATAATTATGATAGAAAACATAATACAGAGTTATTACATACTTTAAATTCATACATAAGAAATAATTTAAGTGTCAAAAAGACGTCTCTAGATTTAATGATTCAATATCGATCAGCTTCTTATCGCATTAAAAAGATAAAAGAGATTACAAATATTAATTTTGATGACAACATAGAATTACTTTCAATAAGAAATGGATTAATAATTTTTGATATTATTAAGGTTTATTAGATTATTACGTAAAAGACGGTTATTACTATTAAAAACTGTCTTTTTTTATTGGAATGCTATTTTAATATACACTTTTTTTACAAAAAAAGTATTATTGATTTTCCTATTTGTTGCATTATAAAAATCATTATTAAAATTTAAAATAAAATTATAGATAAATTAATACTATTCTTATTGATCATATAAAACACATTTAAAATAGTTTTGCTTAGTTTGCGTAATAGGATGTAATCAAATAATAATGCTATGATATAGATTACGTATAATTTTCCTAGATAATATGTTGGACAGCTCATTAAGACTAAATTTAACTTATTGAAAAATTAAAAGAAAGATGGAAGAATTAAAAATTAACTTAATTCTAGGTAAAAACTATGCAAATTACTAATACAACAGATTATGCGCTTCGTATCATTGATTATTTATCTGAAAAAGGAAATTTAGCTACAGAAGCAGAATTAGCTGATAATTTAAAGATACCAATTAGAAATATATCAAAAATAATGAATATTTTAAAAAATAACAATCTAATTAATTCTGAAATGGGATTTAATGGTGGCTATTCTCTTGCTAAGAATCCTGAAAGGATAAGTTATTTTGATGTTATCTCTGCAACTGAGTCTTCTATGAACTTGAATAAATGTTTAGAAAGAAATGGCGTTTGTTCAAGAAATTGTATAGAGACGTGCAATGTAAGGAAAGTATTATTAAAAGTTCAAGAAGATATTAATCAAAATCTTAAAAACATTACTTTTAAAAATTCATTTAATCCATCTGAAATCATTGAAAAAAGATATTTATTATTAAAAGTTGACCTAAACAGTTTAGATATGAATATTATTAGTATCAAATCTAAATTTAGTGATTTGTTTAATAACTATATGACATATGATGAGTTTTTATATAAATTTATCAATCATTGTGTTTCTAAAAAAGACAGAGATAGAGTAAAATCTTTTCTAATTGATTTTAAGAATAGTGAAAAATATTATCAAGATTCAAAAGTAAAATATCGCTCAGAGGATGGAAAAACATGGATGGATTTAGACAAGCGTATAGATGATACGCAAATGGTATTGATGTTTAAATCATATGAGTACATTTATGAAAATCAAGACAAGACGAATATTTCTTATTTACAACAAGACATGATGATTGTCAATGAATTTTGGGATATGGTATCTTTATTAGAAACTGTGTTAGCTCATAATAAATTAGAAGATCATGAAAGCTTTCATAATATTTCTTTCTTTACAGAACAAATATATAAGGAATTACAATTAAATTTTCCAGAATATGGCATATTGGATAATGAAATTGAAAATATTTCTAAACTAGCAACTATTCATGATATAGGGAAAATATCTACGCCTTATGAGGTACTTAATAAAAAAGGAAAACTGACAAAAGAAGAAATGGATATAGTAAAAAAACATCCTGAAGATGGAGCTAATATGGCATTAAAACTACCGAAATGTAATTCAACAAAAAAACTAGTTCATTATGCTTATAATATATGTTTGTATCATCATGAGAGATATGATGGTCATGGCTATCCTAAAGGTCTTAAAAGTGATGACATTCCTCTTGAAGCTCAAGTTGTTGGACTTGCGGATGCCTATGATGCATTAATCAGTGAAAGACCATATAAAAGAAAAATTAATCATGGTGAGGCTGTGAGAATGATTGTTAATGGTGAGTGTGGAAGTTTTTCACCAAAAGTTATTCTTTCGTTTATTATTGCTTCTATGAATAAAACATGGATTGAAAAAGTAAGTAAATAATTTAAATATTAAAGAGTAATCTAATTTTGTAAATTAAGATTGCTTTTTTTATTACATTGCTTTTTACACATAGTTTACAAAAAATGCAAGAATTCTTTTCCTATTCTGTGCATTATAGAAAGATTGTGAATATATTAGAATAATATTCAGAAATAATTATTATTTAAGATAAATTTTGCAATTTTATAAAAAAGCCGATATAAGAGGTAGCGTATAACTAAATCATCAATCACTTTATTGTAGAAAAACGAAGATATCTAAAATTTTAAAAGTTTCCTAGTTTCATGGAAGTAAGGTGATTTGTTTGTTAAACAAAATTAAAAAAATAATTTGTATAGACATAATGGTTTGGGTATGTGTTATCTCTTTGTTTTTACAAACTGTTGTTGTCTATGCGTTAAATTCATCTGATGATTCAATTTCAAAGGAAACTATTGTTGAAAATAACACAAGCTCACAATCAGATGATTCAATAGATATCAGTGATATTTATGAAAATAATGTAATAAAAATTTATAATACAAAACAGCTTCAAGCAATTGGCTCAAATTCAATTGTTACATCTACAGATAATGATGAAAGTAATTACGGTACTGGTCAACAAATTTCAGTAAATGATGAATATATAACATATTCTCTTTCTTCCAAGTATCAACTTATGAAAGATATTTCATTAAATGGAAATGACATATGGACTTTACCAAGCGACTTTACAGGCACATTTAATCATGGAACTGTAGATGAAAATTCAACATTGTATGATTCATCAACAGATACAATCTATATTTATAATGATTATCAATTAAAAATTATTCAATCGGATAATTCTGAAAATGAACCTGTCATGTCTCAAGATATGTTACCAGAGTGTGTTGGGATGGGACAACCTGTTTATTCAGATAATAGTTCAAATTATCTAACTTATAGCAAATCACATAACTATGTGTTATCGAAAAACTTTACAGGTGAGATGCCAGAAACTAAAGCAAATCAAATATCAAATATAAGTACTGAAAATTGTGAAGGACGAGATTTTAATGGTCAAGTTGTTAAAACGATTGGTGATAAAACTTATATTCTTATTGGTAATGAAGAACAGTTAAGAAAAATAGGATCTGGTGTAACTGTTTATGGTGCTGTTTATCAAGTTTATTTACATGCTGCCAAATGGTATATAGATGAAGATGAAAGTGGTAATCCGATAATGCTATATGGCGGAGATGCTGATTTAAAAAAATCTCAAAATGGTAATGCAAATTTTGAATTTGGAAAAAATAATATACTTGATAAGGATAAAAAACAAAGTAAATATAGTTCGTATCCATATATATGGGGAAGATGTGGAGTCAATCAATCTACTGGTGAAATTGATCCAACATTGGATATAGATAAAGCTACCAATCAAAAATATTCAACAAATGCTAATTATATTATTTTTAGGAATATTGATTTATCCAATGAAAATTGGACACCGTTGATGTTCCAAGGAACAATGATTGGTGCAAAAGCCGATGGGCAATCAACACTATGGAATAATGATACTAGCGTTATCGATTATAGCAAAGCAACTGATTTAAATATAGGAGACAAACCAGTTATTTCTAATGTGAATGTTAGTCAAACATCTGAATTGGATGTTGGAAAGCAAATGGGAGTTGGTTTCTTTGCCACTTTATCAAATGAAGCAAGTGACAGTGATTTAGGATTGAGCAAAGGAACTGTAACAGTAAAAAACCTTAAATTCAATAAAATAAATGTTGATAATGAAACAACAAAAACAAAATTTGATCAAACGTTAATAAGTGGATTAACTTCAACTTTAGGATTAACATTAGGAGCACTATTAGGTGGATTAACATGGTTACTTACTTTTGGAAATGTTAATACTGGATTAACAAAAACACTCAGCAGTATATTAAATGCTCGTAAGGATGACCCAACAGCTTTAGCTACGGGATGTTTTGCAGGTCGTGTAGTGGGGGATGTAGCAATATCTGACTGTGAACTGGATGATGTGAAAGTAACAAATGCCAATAGTAATACAGGTGGATTTATTGGATATATTTCAGGAAAGACGGAGTATGATGGTTTATCAAAAGGATTAGGTGGAACGGCTACTCTATTGGCAAAAATTTTAAATGTGATTCCTGGTCTTGGCTTAGGTGATTTGATTACTATTCTTTTAGGAAACGCTATTCCAGTAGATAAATTGATCCCTACAAAGTATATCAATGCTTATGTTGAAAATTGTTCAATCAATAATTTAACAGGAAATATAGGAACAAATAATGATAAGATTGAAAATTCTGGTGGATTTATCGGTCAACAAAAAGGAACTGTCGTAAAAGATTGCCAAATTACAAACAGCAACTTCAATGTCAAAGCTAATAATTATAGTGGCGGATTTGTAGGATTAGCTAGAGATGATGTCATAGAAGGTACTTTATCGGGTGCTTTAGATATAGAAACTCAATTGCCTAAAATGAATCCTGAAAGTTTGTTTTTAAATTGTTCAGTATCTGCGAGTGATTTGACAATTTCGGGCAATGGATATCAAGGTGGTTTTGCTGGAGCAATGGCCAACACGTCGGCTATAAATTGTAATGTTAATGTTAGTGATAAATTAACGGTATCTTCCGGTGGAGATAATTCTGGTGGCTTTGCTGGAATCGCAACAATTGGATGGGCTGCTGATTTAGGAAAAGGTGATACGAAAGATAACTTATTAGGTGGGGTTGTTGACTTAGTTGTGAAACTTTTAAGCAGTAATCAAAATGCAACATCATCATTACTTTCTCTTGCTGGTGTGAGTCCTTCTCATATATTAGGATGTCAAATAAATGCTCCATGCAGTGTTGAAGGAAAAAATTACACAGGTGGATTGATAGGCAAAGGTGATGGTGTTTATCTTACAAAATCTAATACCGATAATTTAAGTAAGGTTTCATATTTTAAAAATAATATCTTTTCAATGGATGGAATCGAAGAAAAAAATATCATTATTAATGGTTTGAAATCCGTGGATGGTGAAAATTGTGTTGGTGGTATTTCTGGCTCAGTGGGAACAGCAAGTGTAGCAGGACTTTTAAATACAACTTTAGGTGTTGCAGAATATTTAGGATTTAATGCTAATTCTATTTCACTTACTGGTTCTACAGAAGGTATAACTATTGGTGGTAAAGGAAAAAGAGTTGGTGGTGCTTTTGGTGAAGCAATCGGTGGTTCTATTAGTTCGGTTACAGTAACAAATTTAAATAATATTTCAGGAGAAAATATTGTAGGTGGATTTATAGGCGTATCTGGTCCAGGTGATCTTGCAGGAACTGATAATGGTTTGACAGTAAATCTTTTAGGATTAAATTATATTTTAAAATTAAGCAATCTTCTTTCTTTGGGACAAGCAGTTGAAGTCAATATAGATTCTTCGTCTGTAAGTGGTATTAATTCTGGATTTACTGTAGAAGCTACGGGATCAAGAGAAGATAATTCAACAACTGATTATGTAGCAGCTGGATTTGTTGCTAAAAGTAATAGTACAAAAATAAATGATGCAAAAGTTAATAATTTGAAAACAGTAACTTCTACAGATGATGGAGGTTACTCTGGCGGATTTATTGGTATTTCAAAAACAGGCGGTTTAGCTGAAGTTGGAGATGAAACAGAAATAAAAAAATTGATTTCGGCTAATGGATTATTAAATGCTGTAGGATATTTAATTCCGTCATATCAACAATGTTATGTAAGTTATATAGATAATGGTGGTGTACGAGGAGATATTGCAGGAGGATTTGTTGGAGATTTCCAAAGTGGTATTGTTGAAAATGATGAAAATAATGCTTATGCAATACAAAATATTTCATATGTTAAAGGAAAAACTTATGCAGGGGGCTTCGGTGGAAAGGTTTATTCTGGAGCTTTAGCAGATTCAACAAAAGGAATAAGTATTTTAGGCGGTTTAGCAGATTTGAATATTCAAATCTCTGATTTATTGAGTTTAATACAGGTTTATATTCCTATTATTAAAAATGCTGGTGTTCAATCTAATGGATTGGTCGTTAGCTGTGATACATATAAGTCAACGGATTTAAATTCAGGTAGTGCTGGCGGATATATAGGTTATGGTAGTGCTGTAAGAGTTTCTAATAGTAGTGTAACTAAGTTAAAACATACAACAGTAAAAACACCTAATGCAAATATTAATGATACAGACAGTTCTTCTTATTTTGGAGAGTCTTCAAGTTATGCCATTTCAGCACCTAAAAATGCTGGAGGCTATGTAGGAAAATTAGATATAGGTTCTACGGCATCTGTTGGTGGTGGATTGAAGACATTGGGAACAAATATAAATTTGGCAAATATTTTATCTGCGTTAGATGTAACAGCTTCTAAAATTGAAAATTCAGATGTAACTGGTGCGGTTGGTGGTTTTTCTGTTAAAGCAAATGGTTTGGATGAAAATAAAACAATTGGTAATGCAGGTGGCTTTGTTGGAACCGACTATGGTTCACAAATTCAAAATAGCAATGTCAATAATTTCTCTTACATCATAGGTCAAGAAACTGCTGGTGGTTATGCAGGAAATATTCAACCAGGAAGTGTTGCAGATGTATTAGGTAAAACGGAAATCTTAAAAGGATTAATTTCAGTAGATAGTTTAACAAGTGTGTTGCAATCATTTATTCCTATGATCTATAATTCTCAAACTACTTGTATTCCTTGTGGTGGAGCAGTTCGTGCTGATGCCATAAGTAATGAAACATTAAAAGGATGCGCGGGAGGTTATGTGGGTTATAACCTAGGTGGTCGTATTGAAGGAAATTCTACAAGAAAATGGAATGGAAAAATACCTACAGTTCAAAAAGAATGTGCAGTCTATAGGTTAAGAGCTGTTTATGGATATGAATATGCGGGAGGATTTAGTGGCAGAACGGATTGTGCCAATACAGTTGATACAGGAAATATCAGTGTACTTTATGGACTCATTAATTTAGATAATCCATTATCAGCCTTGAGTGCTGTTTATCCAACTGAAACTAATACAGCAACTTATGGACCACTTCGAGGTTTAACAACAGAAGTATGGAATTCTTGGGTAAAAGCAGTAGGAGTCAATGGTGCTTATGGTAAAAAATTCCAAGAACTTGGAGAAGTTGATAATCAAGACGAGTTAGATAAAATTATTGATCAATATGCCTATGGCTATGAAGTAAAAGCTGGAAGAACAAATGCTGGTTCAAACGATTATCAAGGCGGTATTGCTGGTGGTTATGTTGGTCAAATGAATGGAGGAAAAGTAACTTTTGCTAATGCTAGAGATTTAAAAGATGTTACAGCTTTAAAAAGCAGTGGTGGTTTTGCTGGTGAAATGATTTCATCAGGAGTTGCTAATGTTGGAGATATAAACTTAGGTAATAAATTAAATGTGGTAGGCTCACTTCCAATATTGCAAAGTTTCATTCCTGTGGTAAAAACTTCGTCTGTTATAGGTTATCAATCAGGAGCAACAATATCTACTACTGGAACTGATTTTGATAATGATGAAGGAAACAGTGGTGGATTTGTTGGAAAAGTTGTTGGTGGAACAATACAGGGAACACAAGATCAGTATTGTTTGGCTGATCAATTAAAAGTAATCAATGGAAGTCAAAATGTCGGTGGCTTTGCTGGTAATATTCAACCAGGAAGTGCTGTGACTTTGAATACTTCATCCAATACAGGATTATTATCAAAACTACTTAAGTATTTATTAGGCAATGCAGGAAATCTTGCCAAAGTATTGAATGCGACTCTTTCAATAGTTGATTATGCCAAGGTGGATGCATGGAATGATTATGGATTAAGTGTTAACGGTTCATATACATTAGAAAATGATGAAAATACAAAATATGCAAATCAAGCAGGTGGTTTTGTAGGTACTGCAGGAGGAGCAATTTTTGGTGATAAAGATGCAAATTCAGTAAGAGTTGAGGCAAATAATATTAGAAATGTTGTTGGTGGAAGACATGCTGGTGGGTTCTTTGGATTGGCGGATGTTTCTTCTGTTGCTCAAGTTGGAAATGATGATTCTGATCAAATTCTAAATTTGATTAAATTAGGAAATATTGATGTATTAGATGCCTTTAGAACTTATGTTTATCAAGCAAAAGTAACTGGATCAAATGATAATGGACTTTCAGTATGTGCAAATGATGAAAGTCAGGAAGGAACATTGGACAGTAAAGTACAGACAGGAAATGCAGGTGGATTTGGTGGAAGCTTGCTAGATGGTTCAATAAAAAATTCGAGTGTTACTGGATTAAATAAAGTCAAAGCTAAAAACTATGCCGGTGGTTTTGTTGGTCACATGGGAAAGAGTGGTGTGGTTGATCTAGATGAAGCTGGTGTTGGTACAGGAAAATTATTAAATGCCACAGCTGGTGTCTTAGATATTTTTGGTTCTCATAGTGACAACTGTTCAGTTATTGGTATTCCAGTTGGATTTACTATTTCAAGTGAAAGTGGTAAGGAACCTATTTCTGGTGGTTTTGTTGGTTATGCTGATTTAGGAAGAATGAGCAATTGCAATGTAGAAAACATAAAGAAAGTGGCTAGTGATCAAATAGCAGGAGGCTTTGTTGGTAAAACAAGTTTTGAATATTTAGCTGATATTGACTTAGGTTCTAGCTATTTATTGGATCCGATACTTTCAATCGTCAATAAACTTCTAGATATTCTATATGTGGGAGATTTAGAAAATGTTGGCCTTATAGATATCAATTTAGGTTCACTATTAAAATTACAAGTTTTAGCTAAAGGAAATGCTTTATCAGTTACTTTGTTAGGATTAACTATTTCAGTAGCACTTGATAAAGATAGAGGAGATGGAACAAGTGACCTGGCAAAAATAACAATTGGTGATTCTTATATAGAAATCCCATGTTCAAATATTGATGGAAATCATATTGCTGACAGTGAGAAAGAAAATATTAAAGTAGGACTTATCAAATCAAACAGAACAAAAGTAGATGGATGCTCGATAACAGGTATTCATGATGGATATGATGTTTTTGGTGGAAAAGCAAATGATTCACATGATGGAAGTGAAGAAAATGGTCAAGCAGGTGGATTTATTGGTTATAACAATGAAGGATTGATTGAAAACAATGAAATGTATTTAGCTGATACGATTAGAGGAACAAGTAATCAAATAGGACCTTTTTCTGGAACAACGTCTTTAAATTCTAGTTATGACTTTAATACAAAGAAGAATATTGAAGGTAAAGATAATACGTACAGGATTTATAGAACAAGGAGTGATTCCTTGATTGATATTATAAAAAATTCATCTTTGTATAGTAAAAAGGATTCAGATTTTGATAATTGGAATGTCTTCAAAATAAGCCATTATGATAAGGTACAAAAATATGATGACTTAAAAGATGCCAAATTAGCAAATGAAACAGAAAGTGAAACCGTTGATTTAAATGCCTATGTCTCTCCAGCAAAAGCTGTATTGATGGATGATACAGAAGTATCTGATAACGAAGAAGGTACGACACCTGTCCCTTCAGATACACAAGATCCTTGTAATGAAAAGATAAACATTACTATCAATAAGCTATGGAAAGATTTAAGTGATAAACAAAAAGAACGTCCAGATACGATTACAGTGACGTTAACAAGAACATATATGAAAGGAAGTGATGAAATATCAGAGAAAGTAGGGGATTATACTTTATCAACTAATGATGTAACTGATTCTAAAAATACTTGGCAAACAATTATTAAAGGATTAGATGCCTATACAACATTAGATGATGGAAGTAAAGCTTATTATACTTATTCAGTTACAGAGTCTGAAGTAGAAAATTATATAACATCTATTGAAGAATCTGATGATGGATATACGTTTACGATAACAAATAAAGATATGCCTCTTTTACCAGATTTAGGTGGAAAAGGAACAATGTTATTTGTTTTAGTAGGTATAGTAGGTGTATTAGCAGTTTTGTTATCGTACAAAAAAAGTAAAAAAGCGAACAATATTAAAGAATAGAGGAATATGAAAATGAAAAACAAATTAAAGAAAGTAGTAGCATATGTACTTTCATTTATGATGCTATTTACAATGTCAGCAATGAATATTGGTTCAGTATCTGCAGCAAGTACAGGCAGTATCACATTAAATGTGGCTCAACACGATATAGGTGCTACAACATTTAGTGTATATAAACTAATGGATGCAACTTCAGCTAATGATAAAATTGCTTATACGGTAAATAGCGATTTCAAAGAATTTTTTAAACAAACTGATGTAGCAAATTCAGAAGATGATGAAGTGGTATACAATTATATAAAGAATCATGTTAAAAACGATGATTTTACAACTAAATTAAAAACATATGTAGCTAGTAAGAATATTTCTAAAGTTACTTTGTTACAAAGTAATTTGAAAGCTAATAATTTAGAATATGGATATTATGCTATTATTCCATCAATTGATACATATAAACCAATGTATACAACTTTATCAAATAGTAACCAAACAGTATATTTAAAAGGTTTAGAACCAGATGTTGATAAAAAAGCAGATGGTAAAAATTGGACTTCAGCACAAATTGGTGAAACTGTTCGCTTTACTGTTGATTCAATGGTTCCAAATATGACAGGGTTTGATCATTATGTATATAAATTTACTGATGCAATGTCATCAGGATTAACTGTATCAGAAGCTGATTTAAATATGAAAATTACCATGGGTGATACAGAATTAACAGCAGGTAATGATTATACTGTAACTGTTGAAAATCAAAAAATTATAGTTGATTTTGGTGATTTTATTAAATATAAAGAACATGCAAATGAAACTTTAAAATTCGAATATCAAGCAACATTAAATTCTAATGCTGTAACAGATGATAAAACTACCAATACGGCTACAATTCAATATGGTCATGATGTTGATTCATTAAGTGATCCAAAAACAGATACAACTACTATTAAAACACATAATTTAAGAATTACTAAAGTAGAAACAGGTACAGATACTCCATTGGCTGGTGCAAAATTTAATCTTTATAAAGGAACTAGTACAACAGGTGAGCCAATTCATTTTGTTCAAGGTGCTAATGGCACTTATACAGTAACAACAGCTGAAAATGGAATTACTGAATTAGTTACACCAAGTACTGGTATTATTAATGTTAAAGGGTTAGATGATGGAGATTATAGATTAGTTGAAACTGAAGCACCAGAAGGTTATAACAAATTAAAATCACCAAAAGAAATTAATATTAAAGCAGAATCTTCTGATAATGGTGAAAACGTAACAGTAAGCGGTAATGATATTACTGTAGAAAACAGCACAGAATCATGGTTACCAGAAACTGGTGGTATGGGTACAGTTATCTTTACAGTAGTAGGGGTAGTTGGTGTGTTAGTTATTCTTTCAACTTACTTTAAAAAAGGTAAAAAAGAAGAAGCTTAATTGAATTATTAATTAAAGTATCTCATAGATATTAAATGTATGAAAGATATATTAAGAAAAATCAAATTATTTGATGTTATTAGAGCTATTTTATTAGTGTTTTTCCTAGGTGTATTGCTTTATCCAACAGTAAGTGATTACCTAGGAAGAATACATAGCTCGAAAGCTATAACTTCTTACAATGATGAAGTTAAAGGAATAGATAAAGCTACAAAAAATAAAATGTTAAAAGAAGCACAGGAATATAATCAATCATTAGTAAATACTAAATTATATGATCCATTTTCTACAACAGGTAAACCAAGTGAAGAATACATGAATTTGCTTAATGTTTCTAGTGATGGCATGATGGCTTATCTACAAATACCTAAGATTGATGTGAAGTTACCTATTTATCATTCAACAAATAATGGTGTTTTACAAAAAGGTGTGGGGCATATGGAAGGTTCTTCTTTGCCTATAGGTGGAACAAGTACGCATGCTGTTTTATCTGGGCATAGAGGATTACCAAATTCAAAGCTGTTTACAGATCTTGACAAGATGAAAGTTGGAGATATTTTCTATATTTCTGTTCTAGGTGATACGTTAGCTTATGAAGTAGATCAAATTAAAACAGTATTGCCCTCTCAAACGGATGATATTGAAATTGTAGATGATGAAGATTATGTTACGCTTGTTACTTGTACACCTTATTCTGTTAATACTCATAGATTGCTTGTAAGAGGAAAAAGAACAGATTATAAAGAAGCGATAAAGAAAACACCGAATGAGGTCAATAATGGTATACATATTCCTTATGAGGTAAAATTAGCATTTTTAAGTTTTATTATTATAGGAATTATTATATTTATTTGGAGGAGGCGATAACATGATAAATGCAAAAAGAATATTTATTATTGTATTTACATGCTTATTGTCTCTTTCAATTAATAATGTTTATGCTCAAAATCATGGTTCTTTAACGATTCACTGTCATTATTTAGATGTACACAACCATATTTTTAATATTAGTCAAGATCATATTGCGTTGATAAAAATAGCTGATTATGATGGTAATGACTATCAAGTTTTAGATAAATACTCTAAACTTGTTACAATTAAAAAAGATATGACAGCGTCTGAGCAAAATGGAGTTACTACTAAATTGATGGATTATATTAAAAAAAATAATATTGATTATGATGAAGAATTAATAACCAATCAAAGAGGAGAAGCTACTTTTAGAGATTTAGACTATGGAATATATATAATCTATGAACATAATGAAAGTGAATTTGCATATAAGATGGAACCTTTTATTATTTCAATCCCACTTCTTGAAAAAGAAGATGACGGATCATATGAAAAGGATTATGATGTAGATGTTGAACCGAAGTATTCAAGAATGAGACCTGGAATTGATGAAGAACCAGATGATAAAATTCCTAGAAATGATGAGAATTTTAAGAAAGAAAAAAATTTCAGTCAAACATCTAATTACAAGGATAATCAAAAATTAAAAACAGGAGATTATTATAATCCTGAATATTGGTTATTACTTATGATTATGTCTATTATAATATTTATCATGTTTAATAGGGAAAATATTAGACATTAAAATTTTTAAGATTATGTAGAGGAAAAGTAAGCGCCAAATAAAATAGTGTATTTAAAGAAGTCGATTGAATTGATATAATAATCAATTTAGTCGGCTTTTATTTCAAATTCTTCTTTTATTTCTTCACTCCATGGTATTCACCAATCCAATTTCTTTGGATCTTCAACCAGATCTTGTTGAGGTAAATAATCCAGAATGAATTCAATATAATCATATGGATTAAGTTTATTGGATTTAGCTGTTTCAATCAAGCTGAAGACTGCAGCACTTGCTTCAGCTCCTTTAGTAGAAGTTGAAAACAGCCAATCCAAAGGAGCCACTGCTAGTGCTATTGTGTATACAATGGTTGAGATGGCAAAAGCGAATGATCTGAATATCTATAAATATCTGACATATCTCTTATCACAACGGCCAAACGATAAAATGTCAGATGAACAGCTGGAACAACTTGCTCCATGGAGCGAGACTGCAAAAGCGAACTGTCAAAACTAAAATAAAGTAAAACGCTTGTATCTATCATTTTGGTGCAAGCGTAATTCATGAGTAACGTAGCAATATTTTGCACTTACAACATTTGGGTTCCGCTCCGTTGTCACCCCTTATTCGGGGATGTAAATCAGAGAAAAGGCGGGAAAAGAAACAATCTCTCCCAAACCTGCAAACATAAATTAGCTGAAACAGTATTCAATTCTATTAGCTACAGCTAATGGTCAAACAGCAATGTCTGTTTGGAACTTTACTATCTATAAAAGTTCCAGGCAGGCATTTTTTATTTCCTGAATCCTGGAGGAAAGGAGTCAAGATGACTGAGCCAAACAGACAATCAGGAGAAAACGAAGAAAGAATCATAGAAATTGAGATTGAGCGTCTTCGGCCGTTCAAAGAGCCCCCGTTTCAGATAAAAGATGATAAGGAAATGTTTCTTCTGCAGGAAAGCATTGAGAAGTATGGTATTTTAAATTTGCTGATTGTCAGACCGGTACTGGATGGATACTATGAGATCATATCCGGCCACAGAAGAAAATATGCTGCGGAGAAACTGGGATACCGAAAAGTACCGGTGATTATCCGGGTATTAGGTTAAGATGATTCCATTTTAAGCATGCGTTATGTCTGGCTGCTAAGCGAGGGGTAGACGTAAGAATTATCACACC
>ERZ791879.62-NODE-62-length-130425-cov-19.738859_pt1 | contig 130425 bp, 89 predicted proteins | sample MGYA00510162_ERZ791879 | MGnify/ENA primary metagenome ERZ791879 (study PRJEB30046, sample SAMN00792113) | human gut metagenome | study: EMG produced TPA metagenomics assembly of the A metagenome-wide association study of gut microbiota in type 2... | reverse complement strand
GCCGCATTCTTTCGTCGGGGTTCCCGTCGAGCGTGACGCTCCGGGAACCCCTTTTCTTATTCCCGCACACGGGTGTTTCCTTCATTCGGTGGAGGGAAACGGACGCCGGGAGGCCTGGTGGCGGGAGGATCGCTCCAGTCACTGGGAGTCCCGGGACGCTGGGGGATCCCAGGAATTCCAGGGGAGCTTCCTGCCCTTATCCGATGGTGGAATAGACTGGGGAACTATGCATTATTTCGTACCCAAACGCTGCGTCGAATCGAACAAAATCATGTATCGCGACAAAGCGACGGCCCGGCAGGCCGCCGACCAGAGTTGGCGTGAACGCGGCACTGAACTATGGGTGTATCGGTGCGAATTCTGCGGAACCTGGCATCTCACACATCGCGATCCACAATCCAGCTACACGTACGTGCCCTTCAATCAGCAGATTAAACCGCATTCCCGCAAAAAAGGCTACAAACCACGTCGTAAGTAGTTCCGTTAGCGCTCGAGGCGGAAGCCTTGGCGCTTGGCGTTTGGAGCCACGGCCTTGCTGGTCACACCGGAATCGACCTCATTCGACGCGATCTGATCGCTGAACGGATCAACTGGGCGCTCGGTATTGCGCAAATCGTAATACCGATGCACTTCCTCGTCAAAATCCTGCAAACCGGCAAGCAACGTCTCATTGTTCGACGGATACTCATTCTCAAAGAACTGCATGGAGCGCGGCATACGCGGCTTGAGTGCGGGATCCTGATCGGGCTTGCCAATCGCAAGTCCGAGCACAGGGTACGTGTATTCCGGAAGATTCAGCAGATCAATCAAAGCCGGAACATCGTTAAGCAGCGAGCCGAGAATCACACAGCCAAGGCCGAGCGAATAAGCGGCCGTCTCCATCGCATGAAGCGCCAAAACTGCGTCATTCTGTGCCTGAGTGTAACGATAGCTGCCATTCAACGTAAACTCGTCGGAAGCGGTCTCAACGCCCTTGGAAGCTGCGATGGCCGCATTGCGATGCTCGTCAAGCACAAACACGTACAGCAGTGGCGCGGTCGCGATATATGGCTGCCCGCCGATTTCGGCAAGACGCTTCTTTGCGGCCGGATCGGTGATGCGGATTGCCGACCAGTCGTTCAGGAATTGGCTGCTTGCGGCATGCTGGGCCACGGTTTCGAGAGTTTCGACGATATCGTCGCTCAGCGGCTTCGGCTTGAATTTGCGGATGGAACGACGCTCCAGCAGAGTGTCGACAGTTGCATTATGCAGAATATTACTCATGTTGACTATTTATATCCCATCCGCGTAATTGCGCAAGCATTTTCGCCCGCAAGCGCATTCCTTCCAATCGCAGTTTCGTGCAGTTTCGTGCGGTTCCAACCGCAGCTTCAATTGCAGATCTGAATCGCACGCTTCGAAATATGGAAGTTGGAGTGGGATTGTTTGCGGATCTGGCGAAATTTGCGCTTATCGGCAAATCTAGCGGATTCCACGGTTTCAGCGGATTCGGCGCGATTGACGGGAGTGGCGGCGATCGACCAGCGCCTGCGATCCGCGGTCGGATAGTTGCGATACCAGCGCGCCGAGTCCTGCGGAAGCCACGCCGAACACGAGATTCAGCGCCAGTTCCTTGCGTTTGTCGGTGGTGCCGTCCGGCAACACGGCTTTGCGGCCGACCGACTTGCGCCATGCCAGTTCGAACAGTTTGCCGAACACGAGTCCGGCCAGCGTGGGGGCGGCCACCTTGAACATCTTGTCGCAAAGATCGTCGGGATCGTTGATTCGCTGTTCGCGCAGGGCATTCACTTTCTCGTCGACGTTATGCAGCGACGCTACGATGCGGTCTGCGCTGGATTCCGGGTCAGGCATTTCACTCATGATTTCCAGTGTAGACCGTGCCGTCGGATTTCGGTTGGATTTCGCCGGCGCATGCGTGCGTTGCGAAGCGCTTAAGACACGTGGTGGAAGATTGCTGGTGAAACGCTTTTCGTCGGCTAGAGTAGGAGTATGACAGATACTCAAGTCGGAAGCAAGGATGCTTCTTCAACCGCGCCCGGCCGCCTGGTACTGCTGCGCCATGGCCAGACTGTGTGGAGCGAATCGGGCCAGCATACCGGCCGAACCAATATTCCGTTGACCGATACCGGTTGCGAGCAGGCTCGTGCGGCGGGCGAGCGTCTTCGTGAGGCGTTCCCCAATGGTTTCGACCAAGGCTGCATGTTCGCAAGCCCCCTGCGTCGCGCCCAGCAGACCGCGCAACTGGCTGGTTATGGCGATTTCAAAGTGCTTGACGAGATTGCGGAATGGGATTACGGCCGTGCCGAAGGGCGTACACGCCAGGAGGTGAGCGAGGCTGGAGGCTTCCAGTGGGATGTATGGCGCGACGGTCCGCGTTCCCTTCCCGAATCGTTGGAGGGCGACTGGGTTGAGACGTTGCCAAGCGGCGAGCAGGTTCCGGTGCACAATGGCCCTGGCGAGACGGTTGAGGAGGCCGCCGCGCGCACCCGCGATGCGATCGACGCGGTGATGCCGCTGCTCAATGCCGGTCATGACGTGCTGTTGGTGGCGCACGCGCATGTGTTGCGCATCCTCACCTCGCAGTGGCTGGACGTCGATCCGCATTTCGCGCGTTTGCTGCGCCTCGACACCGCGCATTATTGCGTGCTGAGCCAATATAAGGGAGACAACGTTATCGAGCATTGGAATTGCTAGGTGCGTTGCGCTGGGCTGAACGTCGGTAGTTTGACATCGTTTACACACCGCCGACGTTTTTTTGTTGCCGTACGGCGTCAGGTTCGCGATTCACTGCGATTGTTGCCGTGTGATATGGAGGGTGTGTCGCAAACGGTTTCATAAAGACAGTGTGATGAAAACCGTTGAAAATAAAGTATTTTGAGGAAAACCTGCGATCGTAAAATCACTCTAAAAATGGTTGTTCTTGCTTACGTTTGCAAAAATGGGAGAAATGCGGCACAATAGTGCATGTCAGGAATCGTGAGGAAGCGATTTCACAGGATGTTGACCAGCGGGGTGCTGGGAAACAGGAATGGAAGAGAAAGGTTCGATGATGAATCGTACTATCAAGGCAGCAGTTGGAATGGTCGCCATCGCGGCGATGTCCGTAGGCACGTTGGGCGCTTGCGGATCGAGCTCCAGCTCCGACGACGGCAAGGGCAAGGTCTATTACCTGAACTTCAAGCCGGAATCCAACGACGAATGGCAGAAGCTGGCCAAGGATTACACCAAGGAAACCGGTGTCGAGGTCAAGGTCCAGACTGCTGCTTCCGGCACCTACGAGCAGACCCTGAAGTCCGAGATCGCCAAGTCCGAAGCCCCGACCCTGTTCCAGGTCAATGGTCCGGTCGGCTATCAGAACTGGAAGTCCTACACTGATGACATGACGGACACCGAGCCGTACAAGCAGCTCATCAACAAGGACGTCGCCCTCAAGGATGGGAGCAAGGTCGTTGGCGTTCCGTACGCTATGGAAACCTATGGTCTGATTTACAACAAGGATCTGCTGGCCAAGTACATCGCCACCGATGGCGCCAAGATCAAGGACGTCAAGGATATCGACAATTTCGATACCCTGAAGGCCGTGGCTGATGACATCCAGGCCAAGAAGGACCAGCTCGGCGTTAAGGGCGCATTCACTTCCGCCGGTTTCGATTCCAGCTCCGATTGGCGCTTCAAGACCCATCTGGCCAACCTGCCGCTGTACTACGAGTTCAAGGATGACAACATTACCAAGCAGCCGGCGACCGTCAAGGGTACCTATCTGCCGGAGTATAAGAACATCTTCGACCTGTACCTGAAGGATTCCACCACCGAACCGACCCAGCTGAGCTCCAAGACCGGTGATGACGCCACCTCCGAGTTCTCCCTCGGCGAGGCCGTGTTCTATCAGAACGGCACTTGGGCATGGACCGATCTGCAGAAGAACGGCATGAAGGCCGAGTCCATCGGCATGCTCCCGATCTACACGGGCGTCAAGGGCGAGGAGAACCAGGGTCTGGCCACTGGCTCCGAGAACTACTGGTGCATTAACTCCAAGGCTTCCGACGCCGATAAGCAGGCCACCAAGGACTTCCTGAAGTGGGTCGTCACCAGCAAGACCGGCATCGAGTCCCTGTCCAGCGCCATGGGCTTCACCACTCCGTTCAAGTCCTTCAGCGATGTCAAGTCCGACAATCCGCTGGTGCAGGCCGCTGTTGAAGATCAGAATTCTGACAAGACCGCAGTCTCTTGGAACTTCACCATGATGCCGTCCGAAGAGTGGAAGAACCAGCTCGGTTCCGCCCTCCTCGAGTACGCGCAGGGCACCGGCGACTGGGATGCCGTCAAGACCGCATTCGTGGACGGTTGGAAGACCGAATACGACGCGTCTCACTGATCGTCTCGAAAAACCAATCGTAATCGCGCATGACGAATCGGTCCGCGCGTCGCGTAGCGCGGACCGTTGGAAATACCATCGGCGCGTGATTGATCGAATAACTGCATAACTGAATAATTGAACAAGCAACGAGCTGCAATCGGAAGTCTTCCTTTCCTCTCCTGATTGCAGTTCGTTTTTTTTTATGCGGCGACGTACGGTTGTAGGACACGCCGTGCGTCGGAGGGATTGCGTTGCAGTAATGAAAGCGCTATCATTGTTAATAACAAGCAGAAAAGATGTTGATTTAAAAATGTTCTTATCTGTAGTTTGAAGAAATGTAACCGCTATCATTTTGCAACGATGCGAACGAAAGTGAAAACATATGGTGCAACAAGAAATTGATACTACCGATCCGGCGTTGTGGTGGAAGCAGGCCGTGGTCTACCAGGTGTACCCGCGTTCCTTCAAGGACTCCCGCGGTTCGGGCCTGGGCAGCATCGCAGGCGTCACCGAGAAGATCGACTACCTCGCCGAACTCGGCGTGGATGCCATCTGGCTGAGCCCGTTCTACCCGTCCCAGCTTGCCGACGGCGGCTACGACGTGGACGACTACCGCAACGTCGACCCGAAGCTCGGCACCATGGACGATTTCGACGAGCTCGCCAAGGCCGCCCACGAGCACGGCATCAAGGTCGTGGTCGACATCGTGCCGAACCACAGCTCCAACCTGCACGAATGGTTCAAGGCCGCCCTCGCGGCCGCCCCAGGCTCCCCGGAACGCGACCGTTATATCTTCCGCGACGGCAAGGGCCCGAACGGCGACCAGCCGCCGACTGATTGGATCGCAAGCTTCGGCGGTCCGGCGTGGACGCGCGTTCCTGACGGCCAGTGGTATCTGCACATGTTCACCAAGGAGCAGCCGGACTGGAACTGGAAGAACCCCGAGGTGCGCGCCGACTTCATCAAGACGCTGCGCTTCTGGCTCGACCATGGTGCGGACGGCTTCCGCGTGGACGTGGCGCACGGCCTCGCCAAGGATCTTGACCGCGACGACCTCGAAAGCTACAAGGTCTGCGAGCATGTGCTTCCCTCGGACGGGTCGCACCCGTTGTATGACCGTGATGAGGTGCATGACATCTACCGCGAGTGGCGCAAGGTGTTCAACGAGTACAATCCGCCGGCATTCGCCGTGGCCGAAGCCTGGGTCAATCCGGATCGCCAGCATCTGTACGCTTCGACCGAAGAGCTCGGACAGGTGTTCAACTTCGAGTTCGCCAAGAAGGACTGGATTCGCGACGACATGCACCTGGCCATCGAGGAAGGCTTGGAAAGCGCGGAACGTTCCGGCTCCTCCGCGACTTGGGTGATGAGCAACCACGACGTGCCTCGTCACGCCAGCCGTTATGGATTGCCGCAGGTTCCAGCCTCGTCGCATCATCAGCTGGCCAAGGATTGGCTGCTGCGCGACGGTACCACCTATGAGGAGAACCGCGAATTGGGCGCCAAGCGTGCCCGTGCCGCGATTCTTATGGAACTTGCCTTGCCTGGATCCACCTACATCTACCAGGGTGAGGAACTGGGACTGCCGGAAGTCGCGGATATTCCTTGGAACAAGCTGGAGGATCCCACCGCATTCAACAGCGTGCGCGAGCAAATCGAAAAAGGCCGTGACGGCTGCCGTGTGCCGCTGCCCTGGGTCGCCGCAGACGCACCGAAGCTCGATGATCCCGATGACGAATTCGGCCACGATGGTTCTTTCGGTTTCTCTCCTGCGGGCGCCGAGCATGATCCACACCTACCACAGCCGAAATGGTACAAGGATTTCGCCGTCGACGTGGAGGATGCCGACCCGAATTCCATGCTGAACCTGTACCGCAAGGCGCTGTCGTTGAGGCATAACCTGATGCCGCAGGACACCGAACTGCAGTGGCTGGACGAAGATCGTCCATCTGACGTGCGGGACGGCGCGGATGGACAACGCGGCGGAGTCATCGCCTACAGTCGTTCCAACGGTTGGGCGAGCGTCACCAATTTCGGCGAACGTCCGGCCGAACTACCGCAAGGCGATGTCATCCTCGCGTCGGGTGAACTCACCGAGGATGGCCGATTGCCGCAGGACACCACCGTCTGGCTCCAGCTATAACGCGGCGGCCGGAAGCAATGTCGGCGCACGTACAAATATCTACCACGAAAATCAGCAAGTCCAACGAATAACAACAAATCCAACGAAGGAGATAAGCAATGAAGCAGGGAATCATCACCAAAACGTGCGCGGTCGCCGCGGCGTTGGCCATGGGCGTATCGTTGGCGGCTTGCGGCGGCAGCAGCGCTGATTCCGACAAGGGCCATGTGTATTTCATGAACAACAAGTCGGAAGTCGTGGACCAATACAAGCAGCTCGCCGAAATGTATACCGAAAAAACCGGTGTGCAGGTGGACGTGCAGACCGGTGCGTCCGGCACATACGATGCGACCATGAGCTCGGAGCTGGCCAAGTCCAACGCGCCGACCATGTTCAACATCTCCGGTTTCGACCAGTTCGCAAAATATCAGAAGTATTGCGAGCCATTGCAGGACACCGAAGCGTACAAACTGCTCACCGATGACGGCAAGGCCTACTCCTACACCATTGATGGCGATTCGTTCACGCTGCCATACGCGGCTGAATGGTACGGCATCATCTACAACAAGAAGATCATCAACGATTACGCCAGCAAGGATTACGCGGTGATCAAGAGCGCCGACGACATCAAGGATTACAAGACGCTCAAGGCCGTGGCCGAGTCCATCAACGAGCACAAGGACGATCTCGGCGTCGACGGCGCGTTTGCGACGCCAGGTCTGGATGCCTCCGACACATACCGTTTCTCCGCGCATATGGGGCGCATCCCGCTGTACTACGAGTACAAGGACATGAACACCACGTTCTCCAAGACCATCAAGGGCACCTACTTGGATAACTACAAGGATCTGTTCGATCTCGAGCTGGAGACCAGCCCGACTGATCCGAGCCTGGTCAACTCGAAGACGTACGACGATGTCACTTCCGAATTCGCGCTCGGCCAGGTGGCGTTCTATCCGAACGGTGTCTGGGCCTACACGCAGATCAAGGGTAACGAAGTAGCGGACGACGATCTTGGCATGCTGCCGTATTACATGGGCATCAAGGGCGAGGAGGAGAGCGGTCCCGCAGGCGTGTATGACGCCAGCTGGGCGGTGAACAAGAACGCTTCCGACAAAGACAAGCAGGCCACGCTCGACTTCATCAAGTGGATGGTCACCGATGACGAGGCCAAGAAGATCCTCTCCCAGGATATGGGCTTCTCCGTACCGTTCACCACATTCGATGGCGATGAGTTCCAGCCGGATAATCCGCTGACCAAGATCGCTCGCTCCTACGCTGCCGACGGCAAGACCGAGGTACGCAGCTTTACCGTTCCGGATCAGCAGTGGCAGGACGACGTCGCTGCGGCGCTTATCGAATACGCGCAGGGCACCGGCGATTGGAGCAAGGTGAAGAGCGCCTACGTCGACGGCTGGGCCACCGAATGGAACAACAACGAGGAATCGTTGGGATCCGTTCCTCAAGCGCAGAAATTCGATCAGCAGGGGTGAGATCGCACCGCTGATTGAAGCCCTGCAAGGCTTGCGATGAAAAGAGCGGCCTGTGTGCATGATCTGGTTCATGCATACAGGCCGCTTTCGCGTTTTGGCGGCTTTACGTTTTTCCGCTGCCTCTCGATTTATTCAGCTGCCGTCGATTTATGACGCCGATTTATTCTGCCGGCGCCGCCCCGCTGTCAATGCGGCTTGTGGTGTTGCGCAACACCAGCAAAGGATCCTGCAGTTCATGCGGATGTTCAAGAGGTTCGTTACGTAGGAGCTGCAGCACTTTTCTACCGGCTATGCGCCCTAGTTCGATTGGCTCCTGGCGAATGGTGGAAAGATCCGCTGCCTGTGCGATTTCAGCGTCGTCAAAGCCGAGCACTGAAATGTCTTCCGGCACATTCAGCTGCTGCTTGCGTAGTTCCTTGACCAGTGCGATGGCGACTTGGTCGGTTTCCACGCAGACGGCGGTGGGGCGTTCCGGAAGTGACAGCAGTTTCGCGGTCAGTTGCGAGGCGAGGTCGGATTTGCTCAGCGGCGCATCGTGCGCGTCGGCCGTAAGCAGGCTGAATGTGATTCCATCGGTGGCGTTGGCCTGTGCGGCATCCGCGAACGCCTGGGTGCGTTGGCTGGTGTTGTAGACCATGTCGGCCGGAATGTAGTCGCTGCAGAACGCGATGTTGGTATGCCCCAGAGAGCGCAGCAATCGTACGGCCATGGTCATCGCACTGGAGTTGTCGATGCTGATGGAAGCGTCGAAATAACCCGATTCCGCAGGAACGTTGACGCCCACGGTCGGCAGGTCTATGGCTTGGAGCTGGTCGCGCATGGCGGGCATGAGCTGAAATGAGGAAATGATGATGGCGTCCGCGTTGCGGCTTTTCGGCAGCTGGGAGAAGAACCGGTCCAGTTCGCTGCGGTCGGTGATGAAGGCCGGTGTGACGTCATAGCCGACCGGCGCGAGCTCCTCGTAGACCCCTTGGAGCACTCCGGAATTGAACCACTCGTTGAGTTTGCCCGAGACCAGGAGGATGACGCGCATGGTTTTTCCGGATGCTAGGGCGGAAGCGCTTTTTGAGAGTGTGAAGTTGAGTTGATCCGCTGCCCGCTGAACTTTGATGCGGGTCTCTTCTGTGACGTTGGTCGCGCCACGAAGTGCTCGGGAAACGGTGGCTTGCGACACTCCTGCCAATTCGGCTACGTTGGCGATGGTCGGTTTGGCCATGTGTCTCCTTTGATGAAAATGATTAACGCTTCCATGATACTAAAAGCCCTGATTTTAGACGAAAACACGCTGTAGATTCATGGACTTGTACCACAGAAATGTAAGCGCTGTCACGAAGTGGTGAAGTGCAACATGGCAGCAAAAAACAGACGCTATGCGAACGGTGCTCGTTCGGATCGTTTAGCGATGCAGACGAGCCGTAGTGGAACGCACGATCAGCTGCGCCGGGAACGTTTTGAACGGTTCGTCAAGCGGGCGCTCCTCAATGAGATCGAGCGTCATGCGGGCCGCCTCCTGCGCCATTTCGACAGGCGTCTGGCGCACGGTGGTCAGGCCGAGGTCACGCGCGTAAATGCTGTCGTCGTAGCCGATGATGGAAATATCGTTCGGCACGGTGAATCCGTTGCGTTCCAGCTGGAACAGCAGCGGCACCGCGATGCCGTCTTCCTGGCAGGCGATCGCGGTCGGCATATGGTCGAGGCTGAGCAGCTGCGTCACGACTTTGCTGATGTTGTTCTTGCTTTCGTCGGTGACGAGCACGCGCGGTTCGACGCCGTTGGCTTGGCAGCACGCCATGAACGATTCGAAACGTCCCTGCACGCTGAAGTGGAGCGTCACTTCGCGGTTGGTGCGAATGTAGGCGATGTCACGGTGGCCGAGCGTCATAAGATGGCGTGCGGCAAGCTCGGATCCCTGCTTGTCGTCGATGCGCACGGCCGCGCTGAAACCGCGCTCTTCCGGCAGACTCGAGTTGATGCCGATGATTGGCACATTGACGGACTTGAGCTGATCGATCTCGTTGGCGTCGATATCGAAGGAAATGACGATTACCGCGTCGACGTTGCGGCGCACCGGCAGCATGTCGAAGAATTCACGACGTTCCTCGATGCTCGACATCTGGTAGATGGAAATGTCGTATCCCTCGTCGTGGAAGATCTGGTTGAGGCCTTCGATGATGGATGAGCTGAACCACAGGTTGAGCCGTCCGGAAACCAGGACCGCGATGCGTAGCGCGCGACCGGTTTTCAGCGCGGCTGCGGAACGTGAAATGGAGAAGTTCAGCTCGTCCGCGGCTTTCATCACCTTGTCTCGGGTGGCTTTCGACACGAGATCCGGGCGTGTGAAGGAACGCGAAACCGTTGAAATGGATACGTGCGCAAGCTGCGCTACATCTTGAATACTGCTTTTCATGTTTTTCCTTGTGACTGCTTACGTTCCAACATACTGTATTGCGACATCTTTGCAATACATGCATTACAAACGTTTTCATTATAGCAGAAGAGGCTTAAAATGCTTGATATTGCAACGAGTTTTGATAATCAAAAACATGATAACGTTGGTAAATTTGCGTTTCAAGACATGCAAAAATGACAACGTTTGACATTTCGTGTCATGCCGTTTATTATGACGAGTGTAAATACCGGAAAGGTGAAGAACAGAGCAGTGATCCGCTGATTCGGCCAACAATTGCAGGAATTCCGCACCGCGGTGCCGCGGTGATCGGAATGGAGAAGGAAAGAAAGCAGGCAGGCTATGATCAGCATGGCTGGCAAGGCGATACGCAAATGGTGGGCGCTGTTTGCGCTGCCAACGTTCGCCGCATTCATTATTGGATTCGTCGTTCCATTCATCATGGGCGTCTACCTGAGCTTTTGCAAGTTCACTACGGTTACCGACGCCGAGTTCGTAGGGCTTAAGAACTACACCCGCGCACTGCAGGATAAGGAATTCCTACATGCGCTGGGCTTCTCTACGTTGCTGACTATCGTTACCACGATCGTGATCAACGTGGTCGCGTTCTCCATCGCCTACATGCTCACCAAGGCGATCAAGGGATCGAACATTTTCCGTTCGGTGTTCTTCATGCCGAACCTGATTGGTGGCATCATTCTGGGCTACATCTGGATGCTGCTGCTCAACGGCATTCTCGCGCACTGGGCGCGCTCGCTGACCTATAGCGCAACGTACGGCTTCTGGGGTCTGGTCGTGCTGGTGTGCTGGCAGCAGATCGGCTACATGATGATCATCTACATCGCCGGCATGCAGTCGCTGCCGACCGACGTGCTCGAAGCGGCTTCCGTGGATGGCGCAAATGGCACGCAGACCATGTTCAAGATCATCATTCCGCTGATGATGCCGTCGATCACCGTGTGCTCGTTCCTGTGCGTTACCAACGGCTTCAAGCTCTATGACCAGAACCTCGCATTGACGAACGGCGCTCCGTCGAACATGTCTGAAGGCCTGGCGATGAACATCACCCGCACCTTCTATGGCCGCGTCGGCTGGGAAGGCGTTGGACAGGCCAAGGCAGTGCTGTTCTTCGTGCTTGTCGCGATTGTTGCGCTGATTCAGAATAAGCTGACGACTTCCAAGGAGGTGGAAGCATGATTTCCGGAGAAAAGGTCAAGCACGGCGGATTGTGGACCGTACTGTTTTCCTTGGTATCGCTGGCATGGGTCTTCCCGATCGTGCTGGTGATCATCAACTCCTTCAAGCAGAAGGCGTACATTTCGCGTAACGCGTTCTCCATTCCGACCGGCAAGGCGTTCGTTGGATTGGAAAACTATACCCGTGGCATTGAAACCACGAATTTCTTCGCTAGCTTCGGCTGGACCCTGCTGATCACGGTCGGCTCGGTGATTCTGATCCTGGTGTGCACTTCGATGTGCGCATGGTGGATCGTGCGTGTGAACAACTGGGCTGCGAAGCTGCTGTACACGCTGTTCCTGTTCAACATGATCGTGCCGTTCCAGATGGTGATGTTCACGCTTTCGAAGCTCGCCGATATGCTGAAGCTCAACACTCCGTGGGGCTTGTGCATTGTGTACTTGGGATTCGGCGCAGGCCTGGCCGTGTTCATCTTCACCGGTGTGGTCAAGGGCATTCCGCAGTCGTTGGAAGAGTCCGCAATGATTGACGGCGCTTCCGTGCCCCGCATTTTCTTCCAGATCGTGGTGCCGATCATGAAGCCGTCGATCGTGTCTGTTGCGATTCTGCAGGCAATGTGGATTTGGAACGACTACCTGCTGCCGTACCTGACGCTCGATTTGGGCAAGTACAAGACGATTTCCGTGGCTATTCAGTACCTTAAGGGCGGCTATGGTTCCGTCGATATGGGCGCTATGATGGCCTGCCTGGTGATGGCCATCATCCCGATCATCGTCTTCTACCTCATCTGCCAGAAGCACATCGTCAAGGGTGTAATGGCTGGTGCAGTCAAGGGATGATCGAAGATCATCCCTTGTGGGACAGTGCAGTGCGCTGTCCCATGCACCAGCCTGAGCGAGGCCGACAGGCCTCGCTCAGGTAGCATTGAGCCCGGCCGCAAGGCCGGGCTCTTTCATATCCGAATCCGAAAACTACTTCATATATTTGCGGAACACGTGCTCGAAAATCGGCACGTGAATCATAATCATGGTGCCGTAGCCCAAAACGAGTAGCAGGAACAGGCCTTGCGGCATGTAAAACCAGCTGCCTACCAAAAGCGCGATGTAAATCGCGTCGATGGCGGCCATGCCGAGCGTGTGCCCGATATTGCTCACGCCGAATACGAAGGCGTTGCCGAGTGTGCGCCAGAACGAGTTTTCGAAACGTGACTGCAAAGCCCAGATCCATTCGAATCCGATCACCCATACAATGCTCAGCGCGAATTTTGGAATCAGCAGTGGCGTGATCTGCAGCACGATCCATGAGTACACGCTGATGGCGCCTGCAATGCCGAAAATCAGCCAATATCCGGTTGCTTTTGCGAAGTTTGATCGGAATGCGGCGAAGTAATTGCGGGTGACCGTGCCTTCGCCGGCGAGCGAGCGTCGTGCCGCGTCGTGGCCGGCGGTCAGTGCCGCGCCGATGGTGATGATCGGAATGCTGGTGACCAACATGAGGATGTTGATCCAAATCGCGTCGGCGGCGTCGCTGAGGCCGCGCATAAAGCCGGAGTCGGGTGATAGGAACTTCATGCGTACCAGTCTACTCGGCGGTGCGGCAATCGTTTTCATGCGTACATCGAGTAGCGGTCTGCTGTTCCTTGCGTAGCTTTCTTAGTATCGTTGTCATTGAATGTGCATAAAAAAGTCCCGTCACATATAGACGGGTGTCCGTAAAACAGTTAATCCTCCGTATGGCTTAGACCATGCGGAGGATTTGTTTATGTCTAATCTTCAAACTTGCTGGCGGCAAACGGTTTGTCAAAACCGTTTGCGGACGGCAAGTCCACAGGGGATAGCCGCTTTAGCGGCGCAAGGGGGTGTAGCCACCTTGACGGAACGAAGTGACGCAACATTCTCGGTCGAGCAGTTTTCTTCTGCTGACCGGGAATGAAGCTCCGCAGGACGCACTACTCTCGATAGAGAGTATAGAAGTGCGCCCTTTAGTTCCTAAAGGGTTTTTATCAGTTCGACAAACTTGAATTCAATTTTAATGTTTTATTAGTCTTTACAAATCACCTTTGAACCTTCATCATTGACTATAATTGCCTGGTGGTTGTTAATAGCACAGATATTCAAATCCGAAAACTCAGCCATGATTCTCTCGGTAATTTTCTTAAAGGGTGCCGTGAGATAATGGGGAAGAACATAGAAATCAATCAAATCCAGCCCCTCATTATCTTCTTGAGAGTAATCCTCTGGCTTTTCATCCATTTGTTCAATATATTGAATGGTCGGAGCGCATATAATTGCGCCTGCCGACTCACCGATCATCAGTTTTCCGTTTGCCAATTCTTTCTTCAACAGCTCGTCCGTTTCCGTTTTACGTAGCTGGTCCATAAGGAAGAAAGAATTTCCGCCGGTAAAATATATCACATCCGCATCTTCAAAAACAGCCTGTATCGTTGAATAAGCCTCCGTTGAGATATCAATTTCGGTTACAGATGCTCCCAGTTTTTTGAATAGTTTTCGAGCCGAACCAACATAACCGGTGTAACCTTCATGCAGCGAAGCTGTTGGAATAAATGCGACTTTCTTGTTATCAATTTCTTCTTTTATCAAACTTCCTACGCTTGAAAAGTGCGAACATAAAAACAGTTTCATCTAAATTTTCCTTTATGACTTCTGATTTATTGCTCAATTTCGTGTTCAAATTATACCATAAAACTTGTGAACAATTCTACCGCAACTTTGGAATATATGAGAAAAGTCCGAACAGTTTTCTGCCCGGACTCTCTCGCTCAATCATAAATCAATTCCGCTTTCACAACTTCCTCTGCCTGTGCCTTGCAAGCGTTCATCTGCCGTACCCATTCCATTTGGTTTTCAGCTTTCAGCTGTTCGGCCACGTCGTACTGCTTTGCCAGCTCTGGCATGATCAGCTCCATGCGGTTTCGTGCCGCTTCGTCAATCTTAGCGCAATACTGTCTTACGTACACCCAGCTATGGTGCGTGACGGGACTTTATGGAGTTATATGAGGACGCTTACTTTTCGCCGTTCATGATGGCGGAAAGCGACTTCACGCGCGGCAGGTCGAACACTTCGTCGGTGTGCACCACCTTGTGGTCGGGGCCTGCCAGTGGCACGCGCCAGTTGCAGTATTCGCTGGACGTGCCCGGCTGGTTCTGCGAACGGGTTTCGCCGACGCCGTCCACCAGCGCCGCCTGCAGAAGCACGGATGGCGAGCGGAGCAGCATCTTGTGCATCGCCTCGACGATCTCTTGAATATGGTCGTCGACGTCCGCGGCGATTTCCGGCGTGATCAGTTCGCTTTCGACCAGTCGGTCAAGCATGGCCTGACGTTCCGCGGTTGCGGACGCCTGGAATTCCTCGACCGGACCGGTGAGCAGGTTCAGTTCTTCGCGCAGCTTGACATGCTCGAACTGCAGGTAGCCTGCGGTCGGCGGCAGATCGTGCGTGGTGACGGATGCCAACGCATACTCGCGGTAATCGGCCGGATCGGCATACGGGTCGCCGGCGTTGGGGGAGTCGTCCACACGGGCGAACCATTCCACCGTGCAGCCGAGCAGACCGTGCTCGGCAAGCACGGTGCGCACGTAATCCGGCACGGTGCCGAGGTCTTCGCCGACCACTAGGCCGTTCACGCGGGAAGCCTCGATCGTGAGGATCGCGATCATCGCCTCATAGTCGTAGGTGACGTATGCGCCGCCGCGTGCGCCTTCGCCCTGCGGAATCCACCACAGGCGGAACAGGCCGAGCACATGGTCGATGCGCACCGCGCCCGCGTGCGAGAACATGTTGTGCACCATTTCGCGGTACACGCCATAACCGGTTTTGGCGAGATAGTTCGGATTGAACGGCGGCTGGCCCCAGTCCTGGCCCTGCTGGTTGTAGAAGTCCGGCGGGCAGCCAACGGTGACGCTGCCGACGGCGAAGCGTTCCGGATTCCACCACACGTCGGCGCCCAGCGAGTGCACGCCCACAGCCATGTCTTGCATGAGGCCCAATGCCATGCCGCTTTCGCGTGCGGCGGTCTGCGCGGCGGTCACCTGTTCGTCGGCGATCCACTGCAGCCAGCATTCGAATTCGACCATGTCGGCATGATCGCGCATGAGTTCGGCCACTTCCGGCGAATCACGGTTCGTCTCCGCGAACCATGTGCCCTCCCATGGGGCGCCCCACATCTGGAATGCCACCGACCACGCGGCGAATGCGCGCAGATCCGGGCCGGCCGCCTCCTTGAACGCTTCGAATGCGGCCTGACGCTCGGCGGAACGCGGCACCTTGAACACGAGCTGCAGCGCCTGGCGCTTGTGCCACCACGCGGAGTTGATGTCGAGTTCGTCGGCATTGTCGTTGGCGGGAGCGACTTCGGCGTGCAAGCGCTCGACTTCGGCCAACGCGGCCTTGTCAAGCCCCGCATATTCCTCGATATCCTGCGGGCGAATGTAGGTGACGTTCATGAATCGGCGCGATTCCGGCAGGTACGGCGACGGTTCGAGCGGCTCGACCGGCGCGGTTGCGTGGATCGGGTTGATGAGCATGAAATCGGCATGCGACTTTTCGGCGGCGTCGGTGAGCAGCAGCTTCAGATCGCCGTAGTCGCCCACGCCCCACGATTCGGCGGAGCGGATGGAATACATTTGCGCCATCCAACCCCAACGCTGTTTTTCGGCAACCGCAGGCGGCAGCGGTACGCGTGCCGGGGCGCAGATCAGTCGCGACTCGCCGTGCAGCGGGCCCGCGTTGACGCGCAGCGTGTGGTAGCCGGCGGGAATGTCGTCCGGCAGGGTGAGCGTGAGCGAGCCGTCGGTCTGCGGGGCCAAATACATGCACAGGTTGCCCTCATACCGCGTGCCGTCCTCAAGCAACAGGCGTAGCGTCACGTCGTGGCCCTTCGCGCGGATCGGCGTGGTCGCTTCCTTGCCGATGAACTTCACGATGGTCGGTTCCACAAGGGTGTCTGCGATGCGCTGCTTGGTGAGTTCGTACGATGCCGCGATCGCTTCATCGCTGGATGCGTCCACGCCGAGCGCCGCAAGTACGGAGACGAGCACTTCGTCGCGGATTTCCACGTAGGTGCCGAGCTGGTCGATATACGACGTTGAGATGCCGTTGAGTTTGGCGAGCTGAATAAGCGGTCGTGCGATGCGTTCCGCGCTTTCGGTTTGCTGGGTTGCCGTCATAGGTTCCTTCTTTCCGGGGCCGTTGCTGGCCGATGATGCTGCATTGCCACGCGATTGGCGCGCTTCGGTGCGTATGCCAACCGTTCTGCTATGTACTGTAGCATATGATGACATCGTTTTCAATAGGCGTGTTATTGGGTGTAAACGTTGAAGTATTGCGATTTCTTAACTACTTTATGGACGTTAGATAGTGAAAATGCTTTTTCTGTTTGCCTATCGTTTGCAAGGTGTTTGAAAGTGGATGTGACTGCCGTCCTACCGTCGTTGCCACCGCTGTTTCCGAAGTGCGATGGCGTTGCCGCCATGGTAATGACGGCATGTTTCGTTGAAGCTGACGACGGCACTGCTCGGAATGGGTCATGCGGTCGCCTTCAGAATTGCAAAGCTTTGCGTACCGAGGGTCAAAGTGTTGAAATCGACCTTGGTCTCGCCGATTTCGAAAATCTTTCGATAGTGACCATTCGGTAATTGCAAACGTTCGCTGTTTGTGCTCGGATTGACCGCCACGATCACTCGTTCCAGATCGGTCGAACGCTCGAATGCGAACAGCCTTCTGCGTGAGATCGGATGGAAGGATGCCCTCGATTGAAGGGGGTCGCAATTCCCCCTCAGATGCAGCATGCGGCGCACCGTATACCACAGTGAGGCTTTGTTGGATTGGGAGTCGGCGACGTTGGGCGCGTCAGGGGAGGGGTCGACCGGAAGATAGTTCCCGCCGGTGATGGCCGGCGTCGCATAACTCGCGTTGAGCGAGGCGAGGCTCTGCCATTGCATTGGCGTGCGCGAGCCGGTGCGCACGTAGCCGCCCTCCTTGGTGGGCAGGTCGCGGTACCTCATGCCGATCTCGTCTCCGTAATATATGAAAGGCACGCCCGGCATAGCGAACAGCGTGCAGTATGCCAGGGCGATCTCACGCTCGGAAAGGCGTGGTGCCACGCGCGCGGTGTCGTGGTTGCAGGTGATGAAATTGAAGGTGCCTCCGAGGTGTTCCGCCTCGCGCAGCTGCGGTTCGTACTGCTCGAGAAAATCACTGATCGGCGTGCCCGAATCCACGTTGAAATAGCTTTTATCGCCATCCCTGCTCAACGGATTATCGACGTTGCGCAACAGCATGTTGTAGCCGTTCGGAATGCCGTCCCAGCGCCAATCCAAATAGAAATCCATGTCGAAACCGGCTTCCAGCGATTCGTTCGGGCGTCCCCATTCCGACACGAACGCGGCTTCTGGAAATTCCGGACGAATCTTGGAAAACATGTACTGCCAAGTGCGAATCGTGAACGGTTTGCCGGCGTCGTCCTGCTTGACGAGACTGTCTGCCATGTCAACGCGGAAGCCGTCCGCGCCAAGCGAAAGCCAGAATCTCATCACGTCTACCATCGCATCGCAGGTGGCGATCGCCTCCGGGCCGAACGCGGGCTTCTGCCATGCGCGCTGGGGATGTGCGAAACCGTAGTTGAGTGCCGGCTGGCATTTGAAGAAGTTCAGAATGTAGGTGCCGTTGCGTGGCGTTTCCCCGCCGATGAACGGCAGGCCGTCACCGCCGGAAATCCAGGAATCCGTCCAAATGTAACGGTCGGAATACTCGTTGCGATCCACCTCGGCGCTGTGGCGGAACCATTCGTGTTCCTCGCTGGTGTGGCCAGGCACGAGGTCGAGGATTACATGCATGCCGCGCTCGTGGGCGGCTGCGAACAGGGCCGCCAGATCGTCGTTGGTGCCGTAGCGGGGGGCGACCTTCTTGTAGTCGCGCACGTCGTAGCCCGCGTCTTTGAAGGGCGAATCGAAGCACGGGTTCAGCCAGATCGCGTTGCAGCCAAGGTCGGTGATGTAGCCGAGTTTTGCGGTGATGCCGGGAATGTCTCCGATGCCGTCGCCATTGGAGTCGGCGAAGGATTGCGGATAGATCTCGTAGAAGATCGCGTTGGAGAGCCATTGTGGACAGGGGTGTGTCGAAGGGGAAATCATGTCGGTGTGTCTCCTTGGAATAAACGTGTTTTCCGGCAACTGCTGAAACAATCTTAACGTCAGATTGCAAACGTTGGCAAAACTGTGCTACACTTGCAATCACTGATGCACATCCGGTAGCTCCAAAGACGGACAACACCCGCTTGAAAGACGATGGTGCGAACGTATGCGGAGTTTGATCAGACGCTCGGTACCGGTTGCGCTGAAGATACACAAGGTTATGTGAGGAAAGGAAAGGTCAATGAAGATCGATTGGAAGAAGGCAATCGGACTTACCGCAGCTGTTGCAATGCTGGTCCCGCTCGCTGCATGCGGCGGCTCCTCCGACGGCGATGGCAAGAGCGGTGCCTCCGGCACCGAGGACATCACCCTGAGCGTGTGGGCTCCGCAGGAAGACCAGGCCAAGGATACCAATTGGCTGGGCCAGGTCGAAGAGAACTTCGCTAAGGATCACCCAGAGTACAACATCACTTGGAAGAACGACGTCGTCTCCGAAGGTGACGCTTCCAAGCAGGTCAGCACCGATCCGTCCGCCGCGGCCGATGTCTATATGTTCGCTTCCGATCAGTTGGGCGTTCTGATGGACGCCAAGGCCATTGGCCAGCTGGGTACCGACGCCGAGAAGCAGGTGAAGGAACAGAACGGCGACCTCGAAGTCGATTCCGTCACCGGTACCGATGGCAAGCTCTACGGTGTGCCGTACACCGACAACACGTGGTTCATGTACTACAACAAGTCCAAGATCACCGAGGATGAGGCCAAGGACTTCGATACCATCCTTTCCAAGGCCAAGGTCACCTTCCCCCTGCAAAATTCCTGGTACATCAACGGCTTCTATGATGGTCTGAGCCTGTTTGGCGAGAAGGGCAATGACGCCGATGCAGGCATGGTCTTCCCGAAGGACGGCGCCGATATTACTTCTTATCTGGTCGATGTGGTCGCCAATCCGAACTTCTCCAACGACGACGGCGCTTCCGGCCTTGCCGCCATTAAGGATGGCTCCGCCGACGTGCTGTTCTCCGGCACCTGGTCCGCAGCTGACGTGAAGGAAGCCCTGGGCGACAACTACGCCGCTACTCAGCTGCCGACCTTCACCGTGAACGGCGAGAAGAAGCAGATGAAGTCCTTCGCAGCTACCAAGGCTGTCGCTTACAACCCGAACGCCAAGAACACCAAGGCCGCCGCTCAGTTCGCAGCCTACCTCGGCAACACCGACTCCCAGAAGCTGCACTACGAGATGCGTCAGATCCCGCCGAGCGACACCTCCCTGTCCGACCTGACCACCGACGACATCGCTGCCAAGGCTCAGGCTGACACCATGGCCAACACCGCGATCCTGCAGTCCGGCCTGGCTGGCATGAACGACTGGTGGACCCCGGCCGAGACCTTCGGCAAGGCCCTGATCAACAAGGAAATCACCAAGGACAACGCTGCTGCCAAGTATCAGGACTGGATTGACCAGACCAAGGGCACCATCGCTGAGTGAAATCCTGAAACCCAATACCAATAACTGAAAAGCGTCGGGTGGCTGGTTTGCCGAATCCCGCCAGCCACCCGGCGCATATGAGCAACGCTTCGAGTCATGGTGTTTCTCCCTTTCGGCGCAATGGCTCACTCCTCCTCCGAGCTTTGCATTCCCGGGCAAGGTTTTTCAAATTCTCCTTCCCCTTGTCCGGAAGCAAAGCTTTTTTATGTTCAAAATCTAGAGAGGCGGTCGAAATGACAGCAACGACTCTTTCCCCTCGGGAAATGAAGCGCCGCCGGAAGCAGGGCGCTGACTATGTTCCCCCGTCGCCGTACACGGTCAAGGCTGCGCTGACCCACGGTGATGTGTTCACCAAGCTTTCCGCGGTCGTATTCGGTCTTGGAAACATCGTGCGCAAGCAGTACGTCAAGGGCATTGCCATGCTGGCCCTTGAAGTCGCGTTCTTCGTATTTATGGCTACCAATGGCGTTGGTTATCTGTCCAAGCTGCCAAGCTTGGGCGAAAACAAGGGCGGCAAGAAACTGGTTGACGGCTTCTGGCAGTATGTCGAGCCGGATCGTTCCGTGGTCATCCTGCTCTACGGCGTGGCGTCCCTCGTGATCTGCGTGGCCTTCGTCGGCCTGTGGGTCATGTCGGTGCGTTCCGCGTACAAGTCCCAGGTGCTGCTTGAAGAGAACGGCAAGGCTCCGAGCTTCATGGATGATGTGCACGAACTGCTCGACGCCAAGGCTCATGTCCTGCTGATGTTCCTGCCTACGCTGGGCATCGCAGTGTTCACTGTGCTTCCGTTGATTTTCATGATTTCCATGGCGTTCACCAGCTACGACCACAAGCACCTCGTGCTGTTCCACTGGGTCGGCTTTGAAAACTTCGCCAAGGTCTTCTCCAACAGCGGCGGCACTGTTAACGCGGCACTGTTCGGACGCGTGCTGGTGTGGACATTGGTCTGGGCCTTCTTCGCCACCTTCCTGAACTTCTTCTTCGGCATGTTCGTGGCCATGATCATCAACCGTAAGACCACCCACTTCAAGGGTTTTTGGCGTGCCTGCTTCTCCATGTCCATCGCAGTTCCGCAGTTCGTATCCCTGCTGGTCATGCACACTATGCTCCAGCCGCAGGGTGCGGTGAACCGCATGCTGCAGACGTGGGGTTGGATTGACGGCCCGCTGCCGTTCTTCACCAACGCCACCTGGGCCCGCGTCACCGTCATCATCATCAACCTGTGGGTTGGTATTCCGTACACCATCATGCAGATCACCGGTATTCTGCAGAACATTCCTGCCGATCAGTACGAAGCGGCGAAGATCGATGGCGCAAACTGGTGGCAGATCTTCACCAAGATCACCATGCCGTACATCATCTTCGTGCTCACACCGTACCTGATCACCACCTTCACCGGCAATGTGAACAACTTCAACGTCATCTATCTGCTGTCCAGCGGAGATCCTACCCCACTGGGCGATTCCGCAGGCTCCACCGATCTGCTCATCACCTGGCTGTACAAGCTCACCGTGGATAAGCAGGACTACAACCTTGGCGCTGTGATAGGCATCATGACCTTCATTGTGTTGGCCGTGGTCTCGCTGATCACCTACCGCAATTCCGGCTCCTATAAGAATGAGGAGGCATTCCGATGAGCAACAAGCATTCCTCAACCAAAGTGGAAAGCCATGGCTTCCTGCATGACCAGAAGATCCGCCGCGTCACCGGCGACATCTTCGCCCACCTGTTCCTCGCCATCCTGGCCGTGATCTGGCTCGTGCCGATCGTGTGGGTGTTCGCGGAGTCCTTTAACAAGAACACCGCCCCGTACACCAGCTCCTTCTTCCCGAAGGAATGGACGCTGGACAACTACAAGGTGCTGTTCACCGACCGCAACGTACTGGACTTCCCGAAGATGTTCATGACCACGTTCATCATCGCCTGCTTCACCTGCGTGATCTCCGTGATCTTCGTGCTGTCGGTGGCGTACTGCATGAGCCGTATGCGCTTCCGCGTGCGTAAGACTTTCATGAACGTCGTGCTGATTCTCGGCATGTTCCCGGGCATCATGGCCGTCACCGCCATCTACTTCATTCTGAAGGCCTTGGGCCTGTCAAGCGGCGCTATGACCACCGTAGCGCTGATTCTTGTGTACTCCGCAGGTTCCGGTGCTGGATTCTACGTGATGAAGGGCTACATGGACACCATCCCAACCTCGTTGGATGAGGCCGCCCTGCTTGACGGCTGCACCCGTTTCCAGGTGTTCTACAAGATCATCATCCCGATCTGCAAGCCCATGATCGTCTATCAGGCCATCATCGGCTTCCTGACCCCGTGGCTCGACTTCGTCATGGCCAAGGTGATCTGCCGCACGCAGTCCAACTACACCGTGGCATTGGGCCTGTGGCTCATGCTGCAGAAGGAATACATCCAGAACTGGTACGCCCGCTTCGCCGCGGCCGCGGTCGTGATCTCCATCCCGATCGCCATCCTGTTCATCGTGATGCAGCGTTTCTATCAGGAGTCCATGTCAGGTTCTGTCAAGGGCTGATAACAGTTAGAAAAAGGGGAAGCAATGACGCTCGTAAACAGCCTCGAAAACAATTTCGAACAGCCGAATACGAGAGTCGCCGAACCGTTCCCGCTTTGTCTGGAACGGCCGCTGGGTGCCGTGGTTTCGCAATCCGGCACCCAGTTTGCCATTTGGGCCCCAACGGCCGAGAAAATAACGTTGAGGTTGTTCTCGCGCGGTTCCAAGGGGGAAGACGGCGACGCTTTAATTGGGCAGTTTTTGATGCGTCCCGAGGCCGATGGCTCTTGGACTTACGATTTTGCCGATAATAAACACGGCTTATATTACGATTTTTTGATTGAACGCGATTGCGGTTCCGTCGATCGCGTTGCCGATCCATGGGCGCACGCGGCTGGCGTGAACGGCCGTCGAAGCATGGTCGTCGACTTGCCTCGCACCGATCCCGAAGGTTGGGATGCCGATCGCATGCCGGAAGTGCCGATTGCGCAAACGGTTGTTTGGGAAACGCATGTCGGCGATTTCAGCAACGATCCCGCGGGAGGATTCCCCGAATCCCATCGTGGAAAATATCTTGCGTTCACCGACCTGGGAACGACGTTGGACGGTCATCCTGATTTTCCGACGGGATTGTCGTATCTCAAAAAGCTTGGCATTACCGCGGTGCAGCTGATGCCGATCTACGATTTCGGTTCCGTCGACGAAACGATCTGCAGCCGATACAACTGGGGTTACGATCCCGTCAATTACAACGTTCCTGAAGGATCGTACTCCACGAATCCGTATGACGGGTCCGTGCGCATCCGCGAGGTCAAGCAGATGGTGCAGGCGTTGCATAATGCCGGCATCAAAGTGATTATGGACGTGGTCTACAATCACATGTTCTCGCCCGACAACTGGTTCGAGCGCATCGTGCCCGAATACTTCCTGCGCCGCAAGCCGAACGGGGCGTTGTCGAACGGCTCCGGATGCGGATGCGATATGGCCACGGAACGTGCGATGTTCCGCCGTTTTGTGGTGGAATCCGTGGCGTATTGGGCGAGGGAATACCATCTTGACGGCTTCCGATTCGACCTGATGGGCCTGATCGACGTCGAGACCATGAACGCCGTGCGCGCCGCTTTGGACGAAATCCCCGACCGTGGGCCGAGCATTCTTATGTATGGCGAACCGTGGTCGGCCGGCGCTACCGCGGCTTTGCCGGGCACCGTGCTTGCCGACAAGGCCGGATTGCCGCAGCTTGATAATCGCATCGGGCATTTTTGCGACACCACGCGAGACGCCATCAAGGGGCATGTGTTCTTCTCGGACCGTCCCGGATACGTTAACGGGGGTATGCATGAGAATGCGGCCTCCGTGCGCGACGCGGTGAACGCCTGGCGTGCCAGCAAACAGCCGGAAGGTGTTGCGGGTCAAGTGATCCAGTATGTTTCCGCGCATGACGATCTGACCTTGTGGGACAAGCTTTGCGCAAGTCTTGCCGCGAAATCGCTGGGCAGCGCCGTTAGTGAAGGCGACAACGAGAATTCCGTGGACGTGCCGAAGGCGTTGTATGACGCCGATCTTTCGGAAGCTGGGCTCGCCTCGGCCGGTTCCGCGATTGCCGGGGCCATGGCCACGGTGATGGATGCGAATCGTATGGCGGCGGGCATTGTGCTCACTTCCGCGGGCATTCCGTTCATGCTGTCTGGCGAGGAGTTCGCGCGTACGAAATACGGCAATTCCGATTCGTACGATTCGACGCGCGAGCTGAATTGGCTTGATTGGACTCGTGCCTGGCGCATGCGCGATCTGGTGGAGTATTACACGAAACTGATCGCCTTGCGTAAGAGCTCGGCGGAATGGTTTGACGGCGATCGTGTGATCGTCAGCGTGGAAGGCGACGAACTGGTGTTCCGGGTCGGCGACTACTTGGTGGCGGTGAATCCGGGACGTCATATTGGCGCGATTGACGTTGCCTCGACTGCGGTTGCGCCGGTTTCGGAGTCGTCTCGCGTGTGGTGCGGCATGGGTTCGTCCACAAACGCATCCGCGGCGTGCATCAGTGCGGGAGATGGCGATTATTTGATCGTGCCACCGCATACGTTTGCAATCTGGCGGTTGCGGTAACCTCGTGCATAACGCATGTAACGCATTGGTTTGCAAGGGCAGCGGCTGCAAAGTGGCAATCGCCGCCGCCGGTAAAGCGGCGACGATGCCGATGAAAGGACCTGCTATGGAAAACGTGACGCATACCCCTAAATACGAGGTTGTGTTCTTCGATCTGTATGGAACGCTTATTGACATACGTACCGACGAACAGTGCGACGCGGCCTGGCAGGCCTTGTATGACACCGCTTGCGAGCTTGGAGCGCAATACGATTCGGTTGAGGCACTGCGTGAACGTTTCGAAAAACTTGAGGCGCGCGAAATGCTGCATCAGTCGAATCATGCCATCGTTCGCAATGGGTGGGACGAGTTCGACGTGCTGCCGGTGTACCGCTCGCTGCTCATGAATCGCAACGACGAGGCGGAACGGTTGCTGGCGTTGCCGCAGGCCGCTCAAAAGGCCGCGTGGGCGTTCCGTCAGGGTAGCACCAGCATGATCCGCCTGTATCCGGGTGCGCTGGAAATGATCGAAAAACTGCAGGAAGCCGGCATTGTCGTGGCGCTGCTCAGCAACGCGCAATCCTGCTATACCCGTGCCGAGTTGGAAATGACGGGACTTGCCAGCGTGCTTGACGACGTGATCATCTCCAGCGAGGAAAAGATTCGCAAGCCCGCGCGCGATTTGTATATGCTGGCGCTCGACCGTGAATTCGTTACCGCCAAGCATGCGCTGATGGTGGGCAATGACGAGAAGAACGATATTGTCGGTGCGCGTTCGGCGGGCATCGACGGCGTGTATTTCCGCACGGAGATTTCGCCGGCCGACGATCCGGATGCGTCGAGTTATGCGGTGCGTTCGTTTAAGGGTGCCGATTATGAAGGATTGCTGGATTACGTGCTGAACGCCTGATCTTTCGCATTGCGTGCGTACTGCTCGTGTATTGCGGGGCGTGCGTTGCGTTGCGCGTATTGCGCGGCGTGCGCCACGTTTACGGGGGTCACCTTTCGTAAAGCGTGTAAGGTATGTTGCATACATTTGCAGCATACGTTCGCAGGATTTTTGCAACAATGGCAAGATGATGCGAGTAAAGCTACGTGAAAGCACGAAAGACATAGTGTGAAACAATCGCGTGAAACATGTCGCACAGGGGTTACGTGAAAAACATATTGCGCGGAATGCTGTGCAAGCGCGTGAGACGCGAAGCTCCGCATATGGCAGCGATGCCGCAACGCGATACCGCGGCGTAATGTCGTGGCGTGGCACAGTGTGCGCAGACGATTACGTGCGCGCATGATTGCTTGCGCGATGGAATCGAGGAAAACTCGAGGAGGACTTATGGAAGGCTACACCGAAAACGGCGCCGGAACCGACGTCACCGACCAGATCGGCTTTGCGGGCATGCGCCGCAAGAAAAAGCAGCGCCGCGGATTGAGCGTATTCCAGCTCAAGGTAATCGGCGCGGTGGCGCTGGTGCTTTCCGCCGGCAGTACCACGCTGGTGCCACTGATTTTCGGATCCGACACGAGCAACATGACGTCGCTTACGGCCATGGTGTTATGCGAAGTGGTGTCGTGGTTCGCCGCGCCGATCTACGCGTGGCTGCTGGTGCAAGGCTTCCAGCAGACGCGCAATCGCGTGGCATACGGCGTGCAGCTGCTGTTGTTGGCACTAATCGCCGAAGTGCCGTACGATCTCGCCACTTCGGGCAAGCCGTTCGATTTCGGCTCGCAGAATCCGGTGTTCGGCCTGTTCATCGCCTTCGCCATGCTCGCAGCAATGAAATGGGTGGCGCAGCGCTACCAAGGTGCCATGCTCGTGATCTCCGACATTGTGCTGGTAGTGGTTGCCGTATTGTGGGATCTGCTGTTGCGTGTCGGACTGCGCCAGCATCTGATGAGCCTGGGTGCGGTGACGCTTGGTTTCGTGCTGATTTTCTGGCTGATGCGCTCGCGTGAAAACACCATGATGTTCACGGCCGGTCTGTTCGGTGCGGTGATGATGATTGCGCCTGGCGTCGGTGTTGCATTCGTGCACTACTACAATGGCAAACTCGGATACAAACATTCATGGACTAAGTGGATGTTCTATGCCTTCTATCCGGTAATTTTGCTGATTTGCGCGGCTGTCGCATGAAATTTGATCATATTGCGAGAGTTTTGACAACGTTCGCACTATAATGAAAACAGATTGAGAGAGCGTCGTCGCTCCAAATACCACCCGTTCCACTGTTGGCAGGGGTGCGATGATGCTGTGAGCTGCAAAGGGGCTGACATGGACAAGGCTGGCATTCGTGAGGTGGCCAAGGCCGCAGGAGTGTCGATTTCGACGGTTTCGCGCGCGTTCACGCGTCCGGAGCTCGTTTCCGAGCGTACCAGGCGCAAGGTGCTCGACACCGCGGACCGGTTGGATTTTAATATCTCCCGTTCCGCGACGGCACTGAAGTCAGGGCAAACGTACCGTGTCGCCATGCTGATGAATGAGGAAATCACCAGCTGGTTCAATATGGAAGTATTCGCTGGAATCAATTCCGTCATGCATGATGCCGGATACGACATCTCTCTGTTCCAGCATGTCGATACCGGTGAGAACAGGCGTGACTTCTTTACGAATCTTCCGGTGCGACGCAACGTCGACGCCGTGTTCGTAACGTCGTTCGGCGTCGAACCGGAGGAAATCCAGCAGCTGCAGCGTATTCATGTGCCGATCATCGGCATCAACACGCCATCGCAGGAAGGCTTCGACGCAACGATCTCCATCGACGATGAAGACGGCATGTTCTCGTCCGCGCAGCATCTAATCAATCTTGGGCACAAAAACATTGTGTACGTGTGCTCCGATGCAGTCGATTCGATCAATTCGTCGATCGACGCGCGCGGGCAGGGCTTCATTCGCGCATGCAAGACCATGGAGGGCACGCACGATTTCAAGTGGCGCGTGCTTTCCGTGCCGCGCGGCAAAACGTTCGCCGATTCGGCGTTGACCGCGCTGCTTGCGTTGGATGAGTTCCCCGACGGCATTTGCTGCCAGACCGATATGATGGCGATTCCGCTCGTGCTGCGCCTTGACCGGTATGGGCATCGCACGCCGCGCGACTATTCGATCATCGGCTTCGACGATTCCGCATATGCCGACACCGTGAACCTGACGACCATGCGTCAGGATCCGTTCGCCATGGGTCGTGCCGCAGCGCGGAAGGCCGTGAAGCTGATTGCGGGGGAGACTCTCGAAAATCCGTATGAGGTGGTGCGTGCCCAGCTTGTGCTCCGCGGCACCGACTCCGTCTACGGCGGAGATCGCTGATTTTCTTCTTTCTTGGCACCCTCGTACTTGCCGTTTTTGATTTATCTCGGTGGTACGGGGGTGTTTGTATATGCTGCCGTCTGCACAACTCCGGAATCGGCCCTGATACTGGACTTATGCAGGCGGTAGGTGTGGATGGGTGACGGGGGTCGGGGAAAATTGGGGTGTGGTACACGGGTGTACTAGGGGTATTTTCATGAAAATTTCTGCAAATGAATGAAACGGTTTACAATCATTTGTTTCGCGACACGCCGTGGAGGGTGTCGGTTGGGTTAACAAAGACTGATAGCAGGGGTAACCTCGGCGTTGTTGCGAACGATTTCAAACTCCAGTAGGCAGAACGGATTAGACGCTTCAGTGCTAGAAAACAAAGATTTTTACCACCTTTATATCGGGGGGGGGGGGCTTATTTTGTTTCAGTGATTTTCATGACTGCAAAGGTTATCATTTTGAGCTGTGCTCACAAGGTGCGGGAGAAAGAAAGAGGTTGAGTGGCGCAGCTGCCACTCCTGTAGACGGCATATTGCAAAGGATGTCATGTTAGAGTCGGAATGCCTGAGGGGGTTCTGATTCATGCAGTTAGGGGACATGATGAAGAGATTGCTCAGAGGCGGAGCGAAGAGCTCTGCACCACAGCATTACTCGGGAGCGCGAGTGGTATCTGCCCGCGCCTTTTCTCATGCCCGCTCCCTGACCGCCGCCGCAGTCGCCCTCGCCATGATGGCCACCGTCGCCGTTTCCGCCCTTCTTCCCACCTACAGCGCCACGGCGGATGATGGCAGCCTCGCAGGCTCTACTTGTACGCCAACTTCTATTGGTTTGGGTGATGACACCAGTATCACTGGTTCTGATACCGGTGTCGCGACATATGTTGGCGGAGATATGTATGTGGGCGGGAAACCGTCCAATGCTGATGCGTTGAACAGTGCCACTGGTCCGACTGGCACCTATGCCGTTGAGGCCGAAGGTCTGACGGTTGTGAACGGCAGTTTGGCCATGAATCCGAAGAAGCGCGCATGGAGGCTGTGGAATACCGGCTCTGCCGGCGGTACATCCTATGTCTCCCGCGGTTTTCGTTGGGGCGTCGTCGGTTTTGGTTCCCAGTTCCGTCCTGCGGACGGCAAAGTGGCGTTGGCTGTTGGCGGAAACACTTCCACATCTGTGATGGGGAGCAAGGTCGGCGCTTGGACCGCTCCTGGATGGCTCGGCAAGACGAGTTCCACTGACGTTACCGCCCACGGCTATACGGCGTCCTTGGCTGGTGGCACCACGCAAGTCTGGGGTCAACTAGGCGTTGATTCGGTTCGTGGTTTGAGCGGTAAAGATACCACGACCACGCAGCCGCCGGTTCTCGGCGTCGATTCCAACTTGGTGGTATGGGACCAGTCCAACAATCTGTCCAATGTGAACGGAACCGATTACTCCGCTTATAAGAGCAAGATCGCGAAACTGTCTGAAGACCTGGACAACGGAACAAAATTGCCGGCGACCGGTACCGTCACCACGGGCACCGCGCCTTCGGCTAGCAATTACACGATTTACAAATATGACTACCGTAAGAACGGGAACACAGGCAATTCCTTCATGTTCTACGACGATTTGGATAAGGAAAAGCTGATCACCTTCGCCAGCACCGACACCAGCAAGAGCATGCAGGTGTTCAACCTGCCCGCATCTGACCTGAATCTCAGTGGGACTGACTACACGGGTATCGATTTCAAGTTCGTCAATGTACCGGATAACGCTTCCGTGGTGATTAACGTGACTGGTGCAAACGGACAGACCATCGATTTCCATAACGGTTGGCGTTTTTGGTGGAAGGACGACAATATCGCCAACGATTTCGTCACGGCTGCATCCGGGGATGCTGATCAGGCGGAGAAGAACACGAATTATGCCAAGCGTGCGCAGCAGCTCATGTGGAATTTCGCGGACGCGTCGAATGTGGTGATTCGCGGCGGTCAGGCCAGAGGTAAGATCACCGTCGGCAACCACAACGCGGACACCAAGACCAATCACGGCGCATGGGGCACTGCGGAAGACATGCAGGCCACTGATGACCCATCTGCTGCATGGATGGGCAGCATCCTTGTTCCCAAGGGCAACCTCCAGAGCCATGTTTCCACCAATGGCCGCGTGTGGGTTGGTGGCGATTTCGAGATGCTTAACAACGAGACCGTGAAGAGGGTCGATGGGCAAAGCTCGGATCATGCCGTTGGGAGCGAATTCGTCAACGAGTCCGGTGAGAAGACCACGTCCATTTTGGACATGGACCAGGAACGCCACAACCTGCCGTGGAACGGCTCGTACTCCACCAGCTGCGCGGCGATCGCTTGGGATAAGGTGGATGACACCGCTGACCATAACTCCCTTGGTGGCACCAGCTGGACCGTGTACGGTACGAAGGATAATGCGGTAGCGGGCACGAATGCTCTTGCCACCATCGCCGATGGAGGCTGGAATGATGATGCCGATGCGGGTGGCTCGTTCAAGCTGGGCAACCTGGCTATGAATGGCACCTATTTCCTCAGGGAATCGGGCACGGTTGAAGGATATACGCAGAATACCAACATCTATCAGATCAACACCGGCAGTACCACCGACGCTGCGACAACCATCGTCAGCGTTTTCGACAGCACCGGCAATGCGATCAACACGGATGCGGACAAACTGCTGACCGACGGTAAGATCATCAATAAGAAGTCCGGCTCCTCGATCGAATGGCAGAAGGTCGACGGCGAGGACAACAGCACGCTGCTGGCTGGTTCGTCGTGGACGCTGTCCAAGATGAATGGCGATACTGCAGAGCAGACGTGGACCGTGAACGACGATCAGTCCGGTACGGAAGTCAAGAGCATCACGATTACGGACGCGACTGGGAATGCCGTCACGTCGGCATCGTTCACCAATGCCACTGCACAGAAATTTACTGCGATTGCCTATGACCAGAACGGTCAGGCGATTAGCGGTGCCAAACTGACTTGGTCGTCTGATGACGCCACCGTCGCGTCGGTCAGCCAGGACGGTACCGTCACGCCGACCGGCAACGGCAACACTACGATTACCGTGAAATCCGCGGATGGCAAGGTCTCCGCATCGTTCGCCGTTGCCGTTTCCGGTGTGACCGTAGTGACCTCCATAGCTATCGCCGGTTACGCTGATGGGGACGCAATCAGCCTTGAAAAAGGCAAGACGCTCACATTGTCCGCCATTGTGAAGCCTGATGGCAACTCGGTTACATGGGCCTCCGGTTCGAGCAGCGTCTCGTTGAGCGCCACCACTGGCACGAATGTCACTGTGACCGCGAATAGCGTGACCACAAGCCCCGTTACCATTACGGCCAAGGAAACTCAAACCGGTAAGACGTCCACTGTAACAGTGAACGTGACCGCCAGACAGTACCTCACGCTCTATTTCCAGGCGCAAAATAACTGGCCTGCGAACAATGTGAAGGTGCATTATCGAATCGCGAATTCTTCTGAATGGGCAGACATCAATATGACTCAAATGGATGGATCCTGCTCCAGTTACGCCTATGTGGATATTCCGTTGACGGGTAGTACGGCGATTGATGCAAGTAGCCAGTTCGGATTCAAGTACATCAACGGTGACGACAAAGCTTGGTATGGGGCCAGTGGATCTTCCGACAGCGTTCCAAAGGACGGCAACAACTTCAAGTTCACCAACAGCGGCACCCTCCCCGAAGTCGTGGTGATTTCCGCTGGGCCGTCGTATTCGACCACCGCTCCTTCGGGTTGCGAAGTCACCTCCACCGCTGCATACCGTAGCCGTTACGCCACTGCTCGTAACGGTGAGCATCGCACGGCCGCGGCCGTGCTGCGCACCCAGGGCAGCGTGCTGAATGCGGCTGACGAGAATGCGGGCACCAAGGCGGATGAAGACACGGCGGCCGGCAAGTTCAAGGTTCCCGACCTTGCCGACGGCACGTATCATCTGCAGGAGAAGACCGCTCCGAACGGCTATGAAGTGTCACGGACGGTGTACACAATCACCATTGCAGACGGAACCGTTACTTGGAATCCGAGCATCACGGACGCCAAAATCGCGAACACCCGTAAGACCGGTGCCGTGACGTGGACCAAGGTGTCTTCGGACCCCAACAAGACCGAACCGCTTCCCGGTTCCGAGTGGATTCTCAAGCGGACCAAGATCTTCTCTTGGGCGAATGGTGTGGCCTCGTATGCCGCTGTCACTCCGGCCATCACGCTTGGCACGGTCACTGACTGTGTGAACGGTGAGAATAATGTCTCCGATTGCTCCGCCCAGACCGGTTCATACGTCGATTTGGACGGCACCGCAGGCAAGTTCAAGATCGGCGGCCTGGCTTGGGGTGAGTATGAACTCGTGGAAACCGTGGCTCCCGACGGATACAACCTGGACACTACCGCACACAAGTTCACCATCGGTCCAAAGGATTCGACGGTTGTGCTTGAAGCCCAGCTCGGCAATATTAAGAATCAGCCGGGGGTGGTGTTGCCGGGGACGGGCGGCGACGGGAATATGAAGACTTTGGCTACGGGATTGCTTGTGGCCATGGCATCTGTTGCGACGGCCGGACTGGCCCTGAAAGTCAGGAGGCGTCGGCAATGAACACGTCTAGAAGAGGAGGGGATGGTCCGTAAAACAAACGACCACTGCCTTCTGGGCAATAACTCAATAACTGAAAAATAGTTGAAAACGTTGGAAAACAACGAAAATTTCAACAAGTTTATGGAAAAAAGGAAAGAAAGGGAGAACAATGAACAAGGTTCTCAAGGGCCTCGTCGCTGTGGCAGCCACCGCAGCAATGGCCATCGCCGGAGTCGCCGGCGCCTCCACCGCCATGGCGGAGGAAAATACGACTGCCACCACCAATCCGACAATTACGTTCCCTACGGATACCAAGTATCAGGATCACACCTACGAGGTGTATCAGATCTTCACCGGTGATTTGTCCGACGGCGTGCTCTCCAACGTCAAGTACGGCGAGAACGGCGCCAAGGCCAAGGGCACTGAGGTGACCGCCGCCGAGCTGAAGCAGCTCACCGATGTGAACGTCGAAGGCAAGACCGATCAGGACAAGCTCGACGTCATCAAGACGTTCGCCAAGCTCGACAGCACCCCGATTACCACACTGACCAAGACCAGCACGACCTACTCCGCTGCTCCGGGCTACTACCTCATTAAGGACAAGGACGGCTCCGTGAGCGGCAACGACGCCAACACCCTGTACATCACCAAGGTCGTCGGCGACGTGACCATCAGCCCGAAGAGCGATGTCCCCTCCTTCCAGAAGAAGGTCAAGGACACCAACGACACCACCGGCGACACCACCGGATGGCAGGACTCCGCCGACTACGACATCGGCGACAAGGTCCCGTTCCAGCTGAAGGCGACCCTGCCGAGCAACTACGCCGACTACAAGACCTACTACCTCGCCTTCCACGATATGGAGGAGACGGGCCTGTCCTTCAACGCTGATTCCGTCAAGGTCTACGTCGACAGCGCTCCTGTTGATTCTGACAAGTACACGGTCAAGACCACCGGTCTTACCGACGGCTGCACCTTCGAGGTTGTGTTCACCGATTTGAAGACCGCCGTGGCCGCCGCCAAGAACGGCTCCGTGATCACCGTCGACTACACCTCCACGCTCACCGAGCAGGCCGTGCTCGGCAACCAGGGCAACAAGAACGAGGCCAAGCTCCAGTTCTCCAACAACCCGAACTTCGAGCAGGGCGGCGAGAGCACCCCGACCGGCGAGACCCCGTGGGACAACGTCATCGTCTTCACCTATAAGGTCGTCGTGAACAAGGTCAACGAGAACAAGGAAGCTCTGAAGGGCGCCGCGTTCAAGCTCGAAAAGAAGATTAAGGACGCCGACAACCAGCTCGTCAAGGAGTTCACCGCGGGCAAGGACACCTCCTTCACCTTCTCCGGTCTCGATGACGGCGACTACATCCTGACCGAGACCACGACCCCGGCGGGCTACAACACCATCAAGCCGATCACCTTCACCGTGACCGCCGATCACAAGGTCGAGTGGACCACCGAAGAGCGTACGGATGTCCTGACCAGCCTGAACGGCAATGCGGCCTCCGGCGAGATCACCTTCGCCGCTGACGAGAGTGCCGGCTCTCTGACCGCCGACGTCGTCAACGTCAAGGGCTCCAACCTGCCATCCACCGGTGGCATGGGTACGGTGATGCTGTATGTGGCTGGCGTGGCAGTGTTCGTGCTCGCTGGCGCAACCCTGGTCATGGCGCTGCGTCGCCGCAACGCCTGATCTCACGGATCACAGTCAACATAACTGAAAATCAAAAACCATAACTGAAAATAACTACACATGAAACCGCTGTTGTCATGCACTTACCTCCGCATGGCAACAGCGGAATCATCACAATCATCATAATTTAAAAATAATTGAACAATAACTGAACCCACATATGTCAGGCTGGATTGCCTCAAATCCCTTGTAAACTGCCTAAACTAACGAGAATTCAGCCTGACTCCCTAATTTTTCCAAGTCGCAAGTTGGGGGCGACTTGATATTTCTATTTTTCACAGAAAGAACCACAGAAGAGGGGCTGGCAATGAAGGAACACACGATCGCAAGCCGCATCGTCGCAACATGCTGCGCAGCTGCCGTCGCATGTGCCACCGCAATCTGTGCACTCACCACTCGCGATGCGGTTGCGGCGCCAACAGACTCTGCCAGCGGCAGCATCGCCATTACGTATCAACACAAAAGCAATGACGGGGCTGACTCTAATGCGGGAGGCGCTTCCGATTCTGGAGCCGCTGGAACGGGCGACTTCGCCATTCCGGGAGCAACCTTCCGCCTATACAAAGTCGGGCAAGTCTCGTCCGGCGCAAACTTCGAACCCGTCGCACCATTCACCGACTCCACCGCATACCCGATCGACTGGTCGAAAGTAACCGGATATGACGCGCAAGTGTACCGTGACGTGGCCAACACGCTCGCCGGACTCATCGCGGCGAACGGGGCAAGCGAATCCGCAGCCGTGGACTCGGGCGAAACCGACAAAGCCGGGCGACTCACGTTCGCCGGCGTGGAAGACGGGCTGTATCTGGTCGTGTCCGATAGCGTGAAAGTCGAAGGCGCTGCTGGCGCGGCTGCTGTTGGCGGAACGGCCGACGAAGACTCCTACTGGCAGTGCGCTTCCGCCAACATGCTCGTCGCCATGCCGCAAGACGGCGTCTCCAACGGATCACGCGAACTCGCCATCGAGCCAAAAACCGAATGCTCCACCCAACTCAAGCCGACCCTGGAACGCACCGTGCGCAAAGTGTGGAACGATCGCAACGACTCCGACGGCAAGCGTCCCGAAGCCATCACCGTGAAATTATTGCGTGACGGCGTGGTATTCGAAGAAGTGAAACTCAACGATTCCAACAAGTGGGCACATTCGTGGACGGGACTTTCCTCCGCACACCAGTGGGCGGTGGTCGAAGCTTCCGTACCCAGCGGGTACACCACCCTCTCTGACGTGGAAGGCGACACCACCACCATCACCAACACGCACACACCACCCGAAACCCCGCCCGCACACACCGGCTCGGCGGTGCAGAGCGTGGCCTGGATGGCAGCCGCCATCTGCGCCGCAGCATTGGTACTCTTAGGCGTAGTGAGGATCGCGAGAAAGCGGGAAGGCAAGCAGTAGCGTGAAACGGCGGTATAACGGAAGCGAATCGGGAGAACCGGACGCTGAAGCGCGCCGAAATGCCGGTGATACCTCTGCAGAGTTTTTTGAATCTTTTGAAATTTCGGAAGTTTCTGAATCTGCGGGAACTGCTGAATCTTCAGAATCATCTGAATCTTTGAAAACTTCAAAATCTTCAAAAACTGCAGAACAATCGAAGAAACCGAAGAAAAAGTCGAACGCGCTGCTCGACGTATTAATCGCAATATCCGCAATATTCATGATCGGCGCGATCTGCCTCATCGCATACCCAACATTCAGCGACTGGTGGAACCGCATGCACCAGTCGTACGCCGTGGCAAGCTACGTGGAACAAACCGAAGATCTCTCCGGCGAAGAAAAACAGCACATGCTCGACGCGGCGCACGCCTACAACGAGGCGCTCGCGGCGAACGGCGACCGCTGGCACCTTACCGACGAACAGCGGCAAACATATGAAAACACGCTCGACATAACCGGTACCGGCATCATGGGATACGTGACCATACCGCGCATCAAAGTGAAACTGCCCGTCTACCATGGCACCAGCGAAGGCGTGCTGCAGATCGCGGCAGGGCATTTGGCGGGAACGTCACTGCCCGTAGGCGGCGAAACCACGCATGCGGTGATTTCCGGGCATACCGGACTGCCTAGCGCGAAACTGCTCACCGGTCTCGACGAACTGCAAAAAGGCGACACGTTCGCATTCCACGTGCTCGACGAAACCTACACGTACCAGGTTGACCAAATTTCCGTAGTGCTGCCGAGCGACATCAGCAAACTCAACATCGAATCCGGCAAAGACTATGCGACGCTGATCACATGCACGCCATACGGGGTGAACTCGCACAGGCTGCTCGTGCGCGGGCATCGCATACCGAACCCGAAGGTGCCGGACGCGACCACGTACGACGAGCCGGGGTATATGACGGCTGTGGCGGCTGTGGTTGTGGGGCTGCTGGTGCTGATTGTTGGGTGCGCTCTCGTGTGGCTGGCCGGGCTGTGGCGGCGCTCCTGGATTGTGCGGCACGGTCGCGTGGCCGGTGCGTGTGCGTCTGGTGCTGGAGCGCGCCACTCGTCCGGCGTGCGGAGGTAGTGCGGCTGGCTGAGGTGTCTGAGGTGCGCTACTCGTCCGGCGCGCGGTAGTGCCGCTGGATTTTGCTGGGGCCTTGGCTGCCTCGTTTCCCCGACTTTTGGCTTGTTCCTCCGGCTTTTGTTACCGTGGTGGGTTATTTTGGGTTACAAAATGTGGGTGAGGTGTATGGGTCGCGACGCACGTATGGCTGCGTGCTGCGATTGGCGATGTGATGTGGTCGGTTGCAGTGCTCGGCTAGTGTGCAGTTGCTGTTGGGGGCCTCCCCTTTTGCTCACGTCTTGTGTTTTGGGCTTGTTTTGTTTGGTCGTGAGCAAATGGGGGTATGATTCAGGCGGTTTTTGGCGGTTTTTGGCGTTTTTTACACCCCTTTTTGCTCACGACTTGCGATTCTGCCGATTTTGTCGCGATCGTGAGCAGAAGGGGGTATGGGCGATGGCTTGTCGTGCGGGTGCTGGGCGCGGCGTCGGACGGGTTGTGGAATTCGGCGGGTGACGGCATGCGATTGGTGGGTAGTATCGGGCCGTGAAGGAGACCGATATGAGGAATGAAGTTGGGCGCGGGGTGACCGAAATGGATGCGGCTGGCGATACGGTTGGTGCTGTGCCCTACGTCATAACGATATGGCATCATCTACAATAAGAAGCTGCTGCAGAAGTACTTCGATTCTTCCTGGGCAAGCATTAAGTCGGTTGACAGCATCAACAATTTCAAGACACTGAAGACAGTTGCCGATGAAATACAAGCACATAAGGATGAGATGGGCGTGAAAGGTGCGTTCACCTCCGCCGGCTTCGACACCAGCTCCATCAAACGTTTCGGTGATCAGCTGGCGCATATCTCCGTCTACTATGAGTATCGCGATCAGGGTGTCACGCAAATGCCGGCCACTATTTCCGACAAGTACGTATCGAACTTCAAGAACATTTTCGACCTGTACATCAACGACGCCACGATTCCGAAGACGCAGCTCGCCAGTGCCACCATGGACGACGCCAACTCCGAGTTCGCACTGGGTGAGGCCGTGTTCTTGCAGAATGGCTCTTGGGCTATTCGCAGATTCGCGATCAAGAGGTCGCCGATGAAGATATGGGCGTATTGCCAATCTATATGGGTGTGAAGGGTGAGGAGAATGCAGGCCTGACCGTGAGCTTCCTGTACTTTGCGATGAACAAGAACGCCTCTGAAAAAGATCAGAAGGCCACCAAGCAGTTCCTTGACTACATCCTGAACGATGATGAGGCACGTGACATCATCACGAATGAGGCGGGTTTCGAAACACCGTTTAAGTCGTATGCGAAGGCCGGCTACCAGACCAAGAACCCGATTCATCGCGACAACGATGCCTATGCCAAGGCAGATAAGTACGATATTGTGATCTATCCGTTGCCAAGCACTCAGTGGGTGTTGACGCTGGGCAACGCAATGTTGGAATATGCGCAGGAGACCGGTACATGGGACACCGTGCATGATGCATTTGTGGATGGTTGGGCGTCTGAATATAAGACCACTCATTGAGCGCAATAGAGTCTCATCGAATGCGCAAACGGGACTTGGCGGATAAACCTCCAAGCCCCGTTTGCGCATTACGATATAGGACTAGTCAGGTTGAGCTTCACCGGGACCGCGAAGATTTGCCACGCTGAACCTCACTGTAATGCGTATGTGTTCATCTGGCTTGTTGCAGGGCCTTTAACCACTACACTCAAACCCTCTTTGCTGAAGGGGGCGCATACCATAGGCAGGCTGAAGGGCCGGAGTGCCGATGATGAGTAGGTCATCCTGCAGGGTCTTGGTGAATTGCTGGTCGGATTCCAGTCGTGATGTCATGACTATCTGCGTGTCGTGGTTTTCGAAAATGCCATCTTCCTGCCATTCCGGACAGAATTAGAGATTCGATGATGATGCCGATGCGCCAAGGTCACTCTGAATGGTGATTTCGGATTCATAGCCGGTTGGGCAGTCAGTTACAGCATATGTGCCATAGAGAACCCTTTGGCGAGGTAGTAGTGGCTTGGTCAGTCGATGAATGCGGTGGTTTCATGCATCATGAGTTGTGCCTGTAGTGTTTCATGCAGCGGTTTCGGTGTTTTTCCGGACATGACACTCAGCATCTTACGTGCGGCGTTTTCACCCATGTTGAACGGATCCTGATGCAACGTGGTCAGGCCGATCTTTGCGGCAAGTGGTACGTTGTCGAATCCGATGACCGAGAGCTCTTGAGGGACGGCGTGCCCGTACTGGCACAACTTATAGATGACAGGCAATGCCAGCTCGTCACTTTCGCAATACAGTGCGGTGGGGGCGGGGTCCATGGTCAGCAATGAATTGAGAATAGTGTTGGTGGCGTCTTCATAGTTGCGGATTGCGATGCGTTCCACCGTCATCTTTCGCTTTTCGGCAGTTTCCATCAGCCCATGCAGACGCGCTTCTGCGCTGAAGACCATGTGCTGGTTATTGTCATTTGATGTCTCGTGCGCATAAGCGATACGTCGGTGGCCCATGGAGAACAAGTGCTCCACAGCAACATGCATGGCCTGACGGTCGTCGATACTCACCGTGGCATTGAATCCGTTGATTGATGGAATGTTGATGCCGACGATCGGTACCTTCATGTTCGAAAGTTTTTCGACCTCTTCGGGCACGATGTTGAAGGAGTTTACGATGACCGCGTCGACGTTGCGGCGTACCGGCAACGTTGCGAAGAACTCATGGCGGTCGTGCGCGTCGGCCATCTCGAAGATGGAAATGTCATATCCGGCCGGGTGCAGCACGGAATCCAATCCGGCATAGGTATTGGAATTGAACCAAGTCGAAATCGGATCGCTCATCAACAGCGCGACGCGGAACGATTGACCGGTTTTCAGTGCGGCCGCTGAGCGGGAGATGCGGTAGTCAAGTTTTTCCGCGGCTGCCATCACTTTGCTGCGAGTCTCCGGCAACACCAGATTCGGTTTGGCGAATGTGCGAGAGACGGTCGAAATCGATACTCCCGCTTCGGCGGCCACAGCTTGGATGCTCGCTTTCATAGAGAATCCTCCACTGACGAACGACATTGCTGTCATGACAACTGCTAGAGACACGTTAACATAAGTGTTTGCAACGGTTGACGTGCGTGTTCTGCGGATATGAAGAAAAGGGGTGCCGACGAAAATTCCGACAGCACCCCTCATGCGATGAAGTTAATCAGCCTTTGACCGCGCCGGCCATCACGCCCTTGATGATGTACTTCTGGCAGCACAGGTAGAATATGATGATCGGCACAATCGCTACCACCAAGCAGGCCATCATGGCGCCCATGTCCACTGATCCATAACCACCCTTGAGGTACTGAATCGCAATCGACATCGTCTTGAAACGGCGCATGTCCAACGTCAGGTACGGCAGCAGGAAGTCATTCCAGATCCACATCGTCTGCAGGATCGCCACTGAAATCAGGCTCGGGCGCATGATAGGCAGTACGATTTGGAAGAAGATTCTCGGTACCGACGCGCCGTCGATCATCGCAGACTCCTCGAGTTCGGACGGGATGCCCTTGACCACGCCAGTGAAGATGAACACGGCTAAGCCCGCACCGAAGCCTAGATACACAATCCACAGGCCCCATGGGGTGTTCAGGCCCATCATGTCGGCGAGCTTGGAAAGCGTGAACATGACCATCTGGAACGGAACAATCATGTTAAACAGGAACAGTGTGTACAGCAGGCGCGCAGCCCAGTTGTTCGTACGTACAATCCACCAAGCGCACATCGACGTGCACACGATGATCAGCAGGACCGCGCCGACCGTGACGACTACGGTCCAGCCAAAACTGCTGATTAGGTTCGTGCGCTCGATGCCTCTGATGTAGTTCTCCAGTCCCACGAAGGCCTTGCCGGTGGGCAGGGAGAATGCGTTGCGCGAGATGTAAGCCTTCTGCTTGAAGCTATTGATCAGCACCAGCACGATTGGATAGACCCATGCCAGTGAGACGATGGAAAGGAAAACCGTCCAGAATACAGGATGCTTGACCTTGTCGCTCATGCTTGGACCTCCTTGCTGGTGGTGAGCTTGTTCTGGATGAGGGCAATCACGGCCACGATGATGAAGAACACCACGGCCTTGGCCTGGCCCACGCCCTCGAAGCCGGCGCGTCCGTAGAACGTGCGGTAGATGTTCAGAGCCAAGAGCTCGGAGCTATTCGACGGGGCGCCATTGGTCAGGGCGAGGTTCTGGTCGAACATCTTGAAGCCGTTGGTCACCGTCAAGAATGTGCACACTGTGATTGACGGCATCATCAATGGAATCGTCACGTTGAACAGCGTCTGGCGGGAGTTCGCGCCGTCAACCGCGGCAGCCTCGATCACATCGCCGGGCAGGCCCTGCAGACCCGCGATGTAGATGATCATCATGTAACCGATTTGCTGCCAGCAGGTCAGCAGAACCATGCCCCAGAAGCCGTACATGCCCGAGAATGTGATCGAACGACCCCAGTGCGCCAGTACGCCGTTGAGCAGCAGTAGCCAGATATAGCCCAAGATGATGCCGCCGATTAGGTTCGGCATGAAGAACACCGAACGGAACAGCGTGGAGCCCTTGATGGCCTTGGTCAGCATGTACGCAATGGCGAACGCGACTACGTTGATCACCACGGTTGTCACAATCGTGAACAGGATCGTGTACACCAGCGCGTGCAGGAACTCCGGATCCGTGATTGTGTTTTGGTAGTTCGACACGCCCACGAACGTGGCGTCAGTGACCGTGCTGAACTTGCAGAACGACAGGTACACGCCCATGGCGAACGGCACCAGGAAACCAATGACGAAAGCCGCGAACGTGGGTAGCGCAAACAGCGCCCACCACCTGCGAATTGCCTTGCCGGACATCGTAATCATTTCATGCCCACTTTCTCCTCCTTGGGTACACCCGGGGAACATCCCTCGAGTGATTCAACGACACTCGGTTCGACCGTGACCGCAACGTCGGGTTCGAACCGGTTCGAGAATACCCTACTTCACAGATAAATAAAAGTCAAACGTTGTCATGATTTTCATGCAACGTCAATTCATTTATCAAATGTGAACAGTATTCAAGAAGTTGCCAAAGCGGCAAAGGTGTCGGTTTCCACGGTGTCCAGATCACATTCGCCCGACCTGAGCTCGTATCTGAGGCGACACGGTCCAGGGTGTTGCGCATCGCCGACGAGATGAGTTTCTCCATCTCCCGTTCGGCCACTGCGCTCAAGTCCGGCAAAGCATTGCGTGTCGCCTTGCTGATGAGCGACCATATCCGACTATGGTTCAGCGCTTCCGTCATCGAAGGGTTGAACCAGGTTTTGCACGCAGACGGCTATGATTTATCGATCTTCCAGATCTCCAGTATCGAGGAACGCCGTGAGTTCTTTGATATGCTGCCGGTTCGTCGCAATGCCGACGCGGTGATCGTTGCTTCCATCGATGTCGATGCGCAGGAAAGCGCACAGCTGGCCAGCACCGGCGTACCAATTATCGGCATCAACTGTGTGAATCCAAGAGAATACGGTTTCACTGCGGCCGTGGGGATAGACGATGATCAAGGTTCGCGTCTGGTTGCGCGCCATCTTATCGGGCTGGGGCATCGCAACATTGTCTACGTACGTACGTCGCGTGAGGTTTCCTTGCGCTTCAGTGTGCAGCAACGTTATGACTCCTTCGTCAAGGCCTGTCTGGAACAGGGTGTCACGCCAACTACGTTGGTTGCGCAGGAAAGTGAGGACCGCATTAGCACGATTGTCTCCGAGTTGCTGAGCTTGCCGCAAATGCCAACCGCCATCGCTTGTCAGGAGGACGGCATCGCGATTCCACTGATTTATCAGCTTGTGCGTTGTGGCTACCGTATTCCGTCTGATATTTCCGTCATCGGCTATGACGACAGCTTCTATGCGCACGATATCGGCTTGACCACGATTCGCCAGGATCCGATTGGCATGGCACGCGAGGCGGCTTGTAAGACTCTTGACTTGATCAATCGCAAGACCACGGGTATGCCATTTCAGACGTTCCCGGCGCAACTGATCGTTCGCTCCAGCACTTCGCGAGTGTCCTTGGATAAGGGCTAATCGCTTACCGATACATAGAAAACCGCTCCGGTTGGTTCCGGAGCGGTTTCCTATAAGGAGAAAATCAGACAGTGAAGTCAATTGCGGTCACTTGTGGGCGTTGGCATATTCCTTGGCCCAGCCATCCACGAACGCGGACTTGACGCCATCCCAATTGCCGGTGCCTTGGGCATACTCGAGCAAAGCGGAGCCGAGGTCGTTCTTCCATTGTTCGGACGGCATCATGGTGAAGTTCCAAGACACTGCGGTGGTACCGGACTTTTGGTCGTCCATGGCGGCAGTGACCAGCGGGTTGTCGGATTTGACGCTGGAGAAGGTCTTGAACGGGGTGGTGAAGCCCATCTTCTGAGACAGCGCTTCTTTGCCATTATCGGAGGTGATGACCCACTTCAGGAAGTCGGCGGTCGCTTTCTGATCGGCCTTGGATGCTTTCGAATTAATGCACCAGTAATTCTCGGAACCGGTTGCCAGACCTTGGTTCTCCTCGCCCTTGGCGCCGATGTAGATTGGCATCATACCAACGGAATCGACCTCCATGCCGGCTTTCTGCAAATCGGACCATGCCCAAGTGCCGTTTTGATAGAAAGCGGCCTCGCCGAGTGCGAATTCGGAATTGGCGTCGTCACCAGTCTTGGAGCTTAGTTGGGACGGCTCGGTGGTGGAATCGGTGATGTACAGGTCAAAGATGTTCTTGTACTCCGGCAGATAGGTTCCCTTGATAGTGGCCGGCTGTTCAGTGATGTTGTCATCTTTGAACTCATAGTAAAGAGGCAGGTTGGCTAGATGGGTCTTGAAACGCCAATCGGAGCTGGAGTCGAAACCAGCAGAGGTGAAGGCGCCCTTAATGCCGAGTTCATCCTTCTTGGACTGCATGTCGTCAGCAACGGCCTTCAGCTTACTAAAGGAGTTGATGTCTTTGATGGACTTGGCCTTGGCGCCGGAAGTGCTGAAGTATTTGTTAAGGATGTCCTTGTTGTAGATTAGGCTATAAGTCTCCATGACGTACGGTACGCCAACGACCTTGTCGCCATCCTTGAGGGCAACATCTTGGTTCTGCAGTTGCTTGTATACCTCTGTGCCGGACATGTCAGCAGTGTAGTTCTTCCAGTTGGCGTAACCGACCGGACCGTTGACTTGGAACAGGGTCGGTGCCTCGGACTTAGCCATCTCGCTCTTGAGCTGCTGCTCATAGGTATTGGAGGCCGCGGTCTGAACGTTGACCTCGACACCGGTTTCCTTAGTGTACTCCGCAGCCAAATCGGTCCACTCGTCGGCGGCTTCTGGTTTGAAATTGAGGTAGTATACCTTGCCCTTGCTTGAATCAGAGCTCGATGAGCTGCCACAAGCGGCAAATGTCGTGACAGACATGGCGGTGACCGCAATGAGGGCTAGTGCGGACTTCAATTTACGATTCATCTTCGAACCTTTTTTCTGCATCGGGTCCAACGTCCCCGTTGGATATGTGCACTGAGATAGTGCTGCTTTCTGCCGATGCCCCTATTATGCATCACTTTCATCTTTTTTGCAAACGATGGCAGTATTTTGTTGATTTATCACGTTGCAATACCGGGCAATCCGCTATTTGCCGCCATTTTTAGGCATAAAATTAGGCGACACACTATGCAAGCGTTTGCTAAAAAAGTTGTACATCAAACGATTGACTGTAGCAAAAAGCCGCATCCCCTGAGAGACAAGGGATGCGGCTTGAGGTGAGCTACTTATGGATGACGTCAGCGCGGCCAACGTTCCTCGGCGCTAGGTAGTTGCGGAAATGGAGCGTGTGGCCCCTTCTGGTACCAGTAGGCAACTGATGCCACATCATCCTGACGTTCGAAGAATCCGCGGTGACCAACACCGATTTGCTGAACGGTCACCTTCAGGTTGGAACGGAAACGAATCGGATCGGGGATGTGCCAACGGTAGAAGCCACGCATCGGGGGGCAATCATCATTGTGATAATCGTTGTGAATCAGCTCGTCGTGTGAAGAGTAATACGGGTATCCGAGATACGGTGTGCAGTAGTTTTGCTCCACGGTCTTGCCATTGACCTGCTTGGCGAAGCTCCAAGAGCCTCCGAAATAGTCCTCGGTGCCGGTGCCGCAGATCGTGGGGTACTCTTCATCGTCATCGATGTAGAATTTGAATTCGCCTTCACCCCACCAGTAGCGCTCAAGCGTGGTCAGTGCCAGGTAGGTACCTACATAATGCCCTTCACCTTTCACGCCATCAAGCACCACATAGTCTCTCCCCTTTTCAGTAAGGCGCTGGCGCCGCCATTGTGCGTGGAAATAGGCAATGTCATCGTCGAACGGCTCGTCATTCACGGTGTAGTCAATCTGGTAGAAAAATGCGCTGATGGCGTTCTTGTGTTGGTTTTCGAGCGTGATGCGTGCGCGTGCGCCGAACGGCATCGAAAAGTACATGTTGAAACCGCGGTTCGGCACTACGGCGACAGGCATGGAATTTACTAGGCACGCACGGCCGAATCCGCAGCAAAAGAAGTCACCAAGCGGACACTCCACACTTGGTTCCTCCTCGTCATCCCAATAGAAGCGCAGCACAAGGTCCCGCAGTACAAAACAATCGGCATCGGTGGTCTTCTCGTCAACGGTTATCCAGATGTGTCGAATGCAGCCGGGGCCGGTGATATCAGCAAGAGTCGCCGTTGCACCGACGGGTATGTTACGTAGGCAAGGGCTGCCTTTGCGACTTGGGCCAAGCTCACTGGCCGCTATGCCGCCTTTGCCCGGTTCGCCGGTCGGGTTTTCCGCGTTGACTGCGCGGCTTGATTCGTGCCGTATCTTGGTCAAGGATTCTAGTGTCATGTTCGTTCCTTTCATGGCGTATGCTGCGTCTGTTTGCGCGATACATTCATATCTGTGCATATCAGCTTCGGTCACAGACGTTGTTTGTTTTTTTGAATATGAGAAAGTCTCCATCGGCGAGCGAGAAAGCCGATGGAGACTGTGGTCATGCCGTTATGGACCAGGTGAAAATGGCGTTATGCGATTCACCGCGGCCCATAGGCGAATCACTTGTGGGTCGGTGGAAGCATGCCGAAGTTGTTTTCATAATCATTCCAGGCGCTGGTCCAATCGTCCAGATATGCCTTCTTCACGCCATTCCAGTCACCGGTGCCCTGAGCGTACTCGAGCAGTGCATTGGCCACGCCGTCAGCCCATGCCTGTCCCGGAATATAGGCGCCATGAATTGGAGTGAGGCCACCGGACTCAAGCTTGAGCGCGGACTTGGTCAGCGGGTTGTCAGGCTGGAAATCCTCGGAGTCAAAGGTGGTGAACGGAACAGCGAAGCCCATATCCTTGGAGAGAATCTTCTTGGCATCCTCGTCGGAGACCATCCACTTGATGAAATCCTCAGTGGCCTTCTTGTCCTTGTCGGAAGCGTTCTTGTTCACAGACCAGGAGATGTCATAGATGGAGTTCGCGGCGTACTTGCTCTCATTCGGGAAACCCATGTAGTACGGCAGCATGGCCAAGTCTTCATCGGCAACTTCGTTGCCTTTGATCTGGCTATAGGCCCATACACCATTCGGGTAGAAAGCGACCTTGCCGGCGGAGAACTCGGCGGTGGAGTCCTCATAATTCACCGAGCCAAGCATGGTTTTTTCGGTTGGGTTGTCCTTCATCTCGAGATCCCACAGATTCTTGTAGTTATCGAGATAGGTGCCCTTGAGTTCCTTCTCGAAGTCCACGCCCTCGTCAATGTACTCGTAGGCGACTGGCACCTGAGTCATATGCGAAGCATATCGGTAGTAGTTGGATGAGTCCAGACCCGGCGTGGAGAACGCGCCGTCGATGCCCAAATCATCCTTATGCTGTTGCATGCTGTCGGCGACCTTCTTCAAAGTGTTGTAGTCCTTGATGTCGTCGAAGGACTTGATGACGGCGTAGTCCTTTTTGGCATACTCGTTGATGAGCTTCTTGTTGACGATGATACCGAACCATTCGGCGGCATATGGCAGGCCGTACACGTTGTCGCCGTCCTTGTGGGCCATCTGCTTGCCCTGATCGTTGAGAAGCTTGTAAGCCTCAGTATCCTGCAAAGGTTCGAGGTAGTCCTTATATTTGGCATACTGATCGAAGCCGCCGATACCGAACATGGTCGGGGCGTTGTTCTTAGCGAGTTCGGACGACAGAGTGGACTCGTAGCTGCCGGAGGTGGCGCTCTGAATATCCACTTTCACGCCGGTTTGCTTGGTGTACATTTCGGCGAGTTCGTTCCACTGATTGACAACTTCCGGCTTGTTGTTCAGGAAATAGACCTGTCCTTTGTCGTCCGCGGTGTTGGAACCGCAGGCGCCGACGCCCGTCAACATGGCCAACGCGCCGACAGCGGCGATGCCTTTCGTGAGATTCTTCATGGGGTTTCCTTTCCTCCTTGCGACCTTCCTTCGTCGGAAATCACTTGTCAAGGTCATATGCGGGACCTCTCTTGCCTGATGCAATCTGACCGTGGCCTGATTCTTGCAGACGGTCATCGTCTGTGTCGAACCGGTCCGAGATTGATTGTATCGAACCGGTTCGCTACTGTCAAAGTCGGAGGGTTTATGCGTGTTGGCGTATTTTTTGTTGCCGTATTGCGACATGTGTCGAGACTTTGCCGATACAAGTAGACGCTCTTTTTGGGAGCAATAGTGGCTTCGGACATGCCCAATAGTAGATGGCCATTATCCTCTGCGTGCGACTGCAGCAACATCGGGCGTGGTAGCGGAAGATGGAAGGAGGGTTGCGTCATGGGGACGATATGACTGAAAATGATGGGCAGGATCGCCTATTCGGGCCGAATCCGAGTGGGCTGGATGAATCGCCTCACGGCATGATGGTGCTGGTGATTGTCGGCATGATCGTCGGCCTGTTGTCCGGCATGTTCGGCATCGGCGGCGGTACGGTGATCGTGCCCGTACTGGTGTGGCTCGGACTGTCGCAACGCCATGCGGCGGCGACCTCCATGCTGGCGATCGTACCGACGTCGATTTCCGGTGTGATTTCCTATGCGCACAATGGCAACGTCGACTGGGTCGCGGCCGCGCTGCTGAGCAACGCGCAATCCTGCTACGCCCGTGCCGAACTGGAAATGACGGGACTTGCCGGCGTGCTTGACGATGTGATCATCTCCAGCGAGGAGAAGATCCGCAAGCCCGCGCGCGACTTGTACATGCTGGCGCTCGACCGCGAATTCGTGACCGCCAAGCATGCGCTGATGGTGGGCAATGACGAGCAGAACGATATTGTTGGCGCTCGCACCGCGGGCATTGACGGCTTGTATTTCCGCACGGAGATTTCGCCGGCAGATGATCCGGAAACGTCGAGCTATGCGGTGCGTTCGTTTACCGGCGCCGATTATGAGGGATTGCTGGATTACGTGCTGAACGCATAAGCCTGCGTGGTGCATGGGTTTTGACAACGTTTGCAGTATAATAAAAAACAGATTGAGAGGGCGTTGTTGCTCCAAATACCCTCGTACTTGCCATTTTTGATTCACGGTACTAGTGCAGGGGTATTTGCATATGCAGCCCGCTGCTGTCTGTTGTCGCCGTCTGCGCGAATCCCGTTCCGCGTCTGCATCACCCCGGAATCGCTCCCAAATCCGACTTGTGCAGACGGAGGACTTGAATTGTGTGAACGTAAGGAAGTCTTGGAATGGCGTTACTTTCCGAGCATCCAGTCGATTGCGTTGGCAACGGTCACGCCGTCGCTTTTGCCGAGTCCGAAACGATCTAGCGTCAGCACCATTCTTTTCGCAGACAAATCGCGTGCATTCAGCAGTGGTGACAGTTCGCGCTCGCGAGTGTGCTCGTCCAATATGCTGGCGCTCACCTGGATATACAGTTTCTCTTCCGTAAGATCTGCATGTTTCCGAGTCGCAACAAAATCAATTTCAGCTTTACCGATTTTCCCGACGCGAATCTGATATCCGCGAATCTTAAGCTCATTATGTACGGCATTTTCCAGAAGAAATCCGAAATCTTCTATGGAATATCCGAGCAGCATATTGCGAATTCCTAAATCTGCTGGATAATACTTAGCTAATCCTTGTAAATATGCGCCACCTTTAACGTTAATTCGTTGCGCATTGTAGAAAAGAAAAGCATTGAGAAGTCCACTAATATATCGTTCGATGGTCTCATTTGAAGCTGGTCGATGCGCGCTTCTCAATCGATTTTCTATCTTCGAAGTTGAGGCTGGAGATCCTGCGGTATCTGCCAAATATCGTGCGACATCGTTGAAAACTAGTGGATTTCTTACTTGCAGAAATTGCGAAATATCTCGCACCAAAATAGTGTCGTAAATTCCGGAAAGCACGGTGTATGCCAGGTTTTGATCGGTGCCTTGATTCACGACCGGCGGCAATCCTCCATATCTTGTGTACCTTTCGAAAGCCGCGTTCTCGTCGGTCAGATCGGCGTACGCCATGAATTCCGCGAAAGAAAGCGGAAATACATTGATCTCCATGTATCTGCCGGAAAGCAGCGTTGCCAGCTGGCTGGAAAGCAGGTAGGCGTTCGATCCAGTGATGGTGATGTCCACGTCGGCATCCGTGTGGAGCGCGTTCACGGCTCGCTCCCACTTGTCCACCAGTTGCACCTCGTCGAGCAGCAGATAATAGTGGTCGTCTTGCTGCATACGGTCGGCGATCGCGTTGTGCAGGTCTTCGAAGGTGAATGACGAGTATTGGAACGATTCCAGGTTCATCATGATGATGTGGTCTTCGGCGATGCCCTGCTGCAGAAGATGCTGTCGGAAGAGTGTGAGTAGTGATGATTTTCCGCAGCGGCGCATGCCCGTGATGACTTTGATGAGGCTGTTGTCTTGCGCCGCGACGAGTTTGCTGAGGTACTGCGGCCTGGGTTTAAGTTTCATGATGTTCAACTTTTGCTAGTGTATCCGGAAAAGTATGTATTCTAATGCGACTTTCACTAGTATACCTTTAAAAGTGTGCTCTGAGATACGACTTTTACTAGTATGACCGGAAAAGTGTGTGCCATAATATGACTTTTGCCGGTATGGCTGGAAAAGTACGGCCGTACGGTTGTGGGCTGGGGGGGTAGGGTGAACTCGCGCAGGCTGCTCGTGCGCGGGCATCGCATACCGAATCCGAAGCAATGTGCGCGTGCAAACGGGTGCATGTAACGTTGGGCAAATCTTGGCATGGGAGGGGGCTTTTTCTCTTCTTGCTTTCTCGCAATGTGCCGGGTTTGCGGTGCTGAAATGTGCGGGAATGTACTATCGCAACTATCGCAATTATCGCAAGATGAAGAAAGTGCGATGGTAGGGGAGAGATGAAGAAATCGGATATTTCCAATATTTCGAATGCTGAAAGTGTTGAACGCGCTGAAGAAAGTGTGCGATCGAGTGTGCAGCCGAGCGGGAAATTCGGCGAGAAAGCGGATCGGCTATTTGGTGCGGATCCTGTGGGACTCGACGAATCCGCGCGAGGCATTGCGGTGCTGGTGATCGTCGGCGTGGCAGTGGGGCTATTGTCCGGCATGTTCGGTATCGGTGGCGGCACGGTGATCGTGCCCGCGCTGGTATGGCTCGGCTTGACGCAACGCAATGCGGCGGCGACGTCAATGCTTGCGATCGTACCGACCTCGATTTCCGGCGTCATTTCGTACGCGACTTGCGGAAACGTGGACTGGCTCGCCGCGCTGCTGCTGTTTTGCGGCATGTTCGTAGGCGGGCAGATTGGCAGTTGGTTGCTTTCGCGATTGCCGGAACTCGTATTGCGGTGGATTTTCGTAGTGTTCCTCGTGTTTGTGGTGTTGAACCAGATAAGTTTCGTGCCGTCGCGAGACCAGCACATTACGATGAGCGTGCTGACCGGAGTCTGCCTGGTGCTGCTGGGCGTGGTGATTGGCATCTTGGCGGGACTGCTGGGGATTGGCGGCGGGGCGCTCGCCGTGCCCGCACTGTCGATGCTGTTCAACGCTTCTGATCTGATTGCGCGAGGCACGTCGCTGCTGGCCATGTTCCCGAACTCGATCACCACGAGCGTGGCAAACCTGAAGCGCAAGCTGGTGCATGTGAAGGCCGCGCTGATTATTGGCTTGGTAGCTGCCGTTACCGCGCCATTCGGCACATGGATTGCGGGCGCGGTGTCGCCCCGCGTCGGCTCGATCATGTTCGCCATCTACCTGTGCGTGCTCCTGATCCGCAGCTTCTTCGTAGCTGTCAAGGCCACTCGTTCCGCCCGCGCCTCTGCCTGACCGTTTGCACTTCATGCGGGAAAAGCATGAGTCATAATTCAGCATTTAGGGGGTATTGGGGATGATGGTTGACGGAAAGAGGATTTGAGATAAGTGTTCACTTTGTGAAGACGAGAGTTCATATTGTGTTCGTCTAAAACGCCTCGGAAGTTGGTTTGCGGAACCTAGCGTGGGAATCGCAATACAGCACAGGCTGAAGAAAGAAGAACAAGATGAGCAATCGAAAGGCTCTCAAGGGAGCGATTGCAGCAATCGCTTCCGTTGCAACGCTCGGCGCACTCGCGGCACCGGCGCTCGCTGACGAAACCACCACCTACAACCTGAACGGCAAGTCCGTTGCGGAACTGGCTCAGCATGGCGGCGCACAGCGCATTGCTGCCATCGGCAACGGCAACGCCAAGAACGTCATCCTGTTCATCGGTGACGGCATGGGCGATTCCGAAATCACCGTCGCCCGCGATTATCTCAAGGGTGCGAACGGCCACTTCGAAGGCCTCGATGCAGTCGGCCAGTCGGCAGAACTCGGCGACACCAACGCCGGCACCGGCCAGTACACCACCTTCTCGCTGGGCGGCAACAGCGGCGACAGCGCAGTCGGCAAGAACTCCGACGGCAGCCTCAACGCCAACCCGAACCCGGGCAAGCTCACCGCAGTGACCGATTCCTCCGCATCCGGCTCCGCATGGGCAACCGGCACCAAGACCTACAACAACGCCGTGGACGTTGACGTGTACGGCAACCCGCAGCTCAACCTGTTCGAACTCGCCAAAGCGGCGGGCAAGGCCACCGGCAATGTGACCACCGCCGAAATCCAGGACGCCACCCCGGCCGTGCTCGAATCGCACTCCACCGAGCGTGGCTGCTACGGCCCACAGGGCAAGACCGACGGCAGCTCCAACGACGCGCTCAAGCGCTGCCTCGCCAACCAGCTCAAGGAAAACGGCGGCATCGGTTCCATTTCCGAGCAGCTGCTCGATACCCGCGCTGACGTGACCATCGGCGGCGGCTCCAAGTACTTCCGCCAGACCGTGCAGGGCGGCGAATACGCTGGCAAGACCGTGTGGGAGCAGGCCAAGGAAATGGGCTACCAGACCGTCGAAAACGATTCGGCCGCAATGAACGCGCTCGAATACAAGGAGGGCCAACCGGTGCTCGCCCTGATGAGCGACGGCAACATGCCTACCAAGTTCAACCCGTCCAAGGCCACCGCGCAGGATCCGGCCAAGGACGCCAACCCGACCGTGTGCACTATGAACGACAAGTGGCTCGGCAACCAGGGCTCCTCGCTCAAGGACATGACCAAGAAGGCGCTCGATCTGCTCGAAGCCAACCCGGCCAGCGACGCGAATGGCTACTTCCTGCAGATTGAGGGCGCTTCCATCGACAAGCAGGACCACGCTGGCAACGCTTGCGGCCAGATCGGTGAAACCGACGATTTCGATCAGGCCATCGCCTACGCCATGAAGAACGTTGACCTGACCAACACCCTCGTGATCGTCACCGCCGACCACGCCCACACTTCCCAGATCCTCAACGCTCAGCCGGCCTACGCACTCTCCACCGTGCTCAAGACCGCTGACGGCAACAATATGGTCGTCTCCTACGGCACCGCTGAAGCCGACTCCCGCGATGAGGACGGCGGCTACAACGGCGGCGACATGGCTCACACCGGCACCCAGCTGCGCGTCGCCGCTTCCGGCCCTGGCGCCCAGCGCGTGATTGGCCTGACCGACCAGACCGACAACTTCTACACCATCGCCAACACCCTCGGCCTTGCCTCCACCTCCGACGATCAGAAGTCGCTCTCCAACGACGCCAAGACCGAAGTGAAGCTCACCGACGGCAAGTATGTGGCCGAATCCACCGGATTCAACGGCGACGCAGTGCTCTCCTATGAGCTTAAGGACAAGTCCGGCAACGTTCTCGCCGCTTCCGACAGCTCCACTCCGGTTTCCGGCGTGCGCGTCAAGACCGCTCAGACCACCAGCATCGCGCTCGACAAAGTTGCTGAAGGCAACGAGTACACGCTCACCGTCACCGGCCGCCAGTCCGGCAAGACCGTGACCGTCGACTTCCAAGCTCCGGCCCGCGATTCCTCAGATGAGAAGCCGGGTGACGGTAAGAATGACGTGATCGCTTCCGGCAAGGTGAGCAACAATCCGAAGTCCGGTGTGCTCGGCAACACCGGTGCCGCGATCACCATCGCCGCACTTGCGATCGCCATGCTGGCCGCAATCGCGATGATCGTCAAGACCGCCAAGATCAGCCGCTGAAAAATCTGGGAATCTGAGAGTCATAACTGAAGATAACAACTGAAGATTACGGATAAGATCCGGATCGCACTCATTACAGTGTGGTCCGGATCTTGTATATTTCGTGTAATCCGTGCAAATCCAAATTGAGATGGGGCGTCCAAAGCAACGGTCGCTGTGAGACAATATTGCTCGAGGTGTCTATCTCAAAAATGAGATATTCATCTCGAGATATCTATCTCTCGAAACCGAGGGCAAATCCCTCGAAACCGAAGTATCAACAGAGCGAAGGAGCATTCGTGCGTATTTACAATCTGACGGATAATGACGATGCCGCGATCGTCGCGCAGCAGGGCATTTTCCAGGTCATGGAATGGAAGCGCGACTTTTCCGTGACCTACGGCAGCGCCATGGACGCCTACTATGCGTCCGAAATGAACGTGCGCCGCCGCCAGCTGGTCTGCAATCTCAATGGCAAGACCGGTGCGGTTGTGCAGGCGGGCGCCATGCAGTGGACCGTCGGCCATGTCGAAGTGACGACCGGTGTGAAGGGCGTTGGCGATTTCATCGGCAAGCTGGCGCGTGGAGCGGTCACCAACGAGTCCGCGGTCAAGCCGGAATATCACGGCAATGGCGTGGTTGTGCTCGAACCGACCTACCGTCATGTGCTGCTGCTCGATCCGAGCCAGATGGGCGGCGCCATCACCGTGAACGACGGCCTGTTCTACGCTTGCGAAACCACGATTCAGCAGCGTGCGGTTATGGTTTCGCGTCCGAGCGCGATGATGGCCGGCGGCGAGGGCCTGTTCAACCTGTCGCTGATGGGCCAGGGAACGGTTGCGTTGGAGTCGCCGGTGCCCGCTTCCGAAATCGTGACCGTCGATTTGGAGAACGACGAGCTGAAGGTGGACGGCAATTTCGCGATCGCGTGGACGAACGGCCTGCAGTTCACGGTCGAGCGTTCCACGAAGACGCTGATCGGTTCGGCTGCGAGCGGCGAGGGCTTGGTCAACGTGTATCGCGGTACGGGTCGTGTGCTTCTTGCGCCGGTCGCCGCCAATCTGGCTAATCCGAACGCGGGTTCCGGTGCGGCCTGATTTGGCCGGTTGATTGCAGTTAATGGCGATTCGTCAACGAAAGGCAGTTGAAACGTTGACGGATTGCGTTCGCGCCCTGCCGATGGTGAGATGGCAGGTTTTGTTGAGATTGCGATTTGATTGATGTTCGATGGTGATCGCGCCTTGAAATCGTGTCTTGAGATTGTGTCTGATAAAAAGTTGAGCGAAAGGAGCTCAACTTTTTTGTAGATTTGGGAATAATCGCTTGCGATTCAAAGTTGAGTGGTGTAGGCTCAAGTTTTGGAAAGTCCGGGAGGCGGCAAACCGAAACTCGGGCGAAAGAACGAATAGAACAGAAAACGCATAGCGAACCTATCTACAAAGGAGACAAGTTATGGGACGCGCAGTTGGCATCGATCTGGGTACTACTAATTCCTGCATCGCAACTCTTGAAGGTGGCCAGCCCACCGTTATCGTGAACGCTGAAGGCGCTCGCACCACGCCGTCCGTCGTGGCATTCAGCAAGTCAGGCGAGATCCTCGTCGGCGAAGTCGCCAAGCGTCAGGCCGTGACCAACGTCGACCGCACCATCAGCTCCGTCAAGCGCCACATGGGCACCGACTGGACCGTTGAAATCGACGGCAAGAAGTGGACTCCGCAGGAGATCTCCGCACAGGTGCTGATGAAGCTGAAGCGCGACGCCGAAGCCTATCTCGGCGAACCGGTCACCGACGCCGTGATCACCTGCCCGGCATACTTCAACGACGCTCAGCGTCAGGCCACCAAGGACGCCGGCACCATCGCAGGCCTGAACGTGCTGCGTATCATCAACGAGCCGACCGCAGCCGCACTGGCCTACGGCCTCGAAAAGGGCAAGGAAGACGAAACCATCCTGGTCTTCGACCTCGGTGGCGGCACCTTCGATGTGTCCCTGCTGGAGATCGGCAAGGACGACGACGGCTTCTCCACCATTCAGGTGCAGGCCACCAACGGCGACAACCACCTGGGCGGCGACGATTGGGATCAGAAGATCATCGACTGGCTCGTCGGCGAAGTCAAGAACAAGTATGGCATCGACCTGAGCAAGGACAAGATCGCCCTGCAGCGCCTGAAGGAAGCCGCAGAGCAGGCCAAGAAGGAGCTGAGCTCCTCCTCGAGCACCTCCATCTCCATGCAGTACCTGGCCATGACCCCTGACGGTACTCCGGTGCACTTGGACGAAACCCTGACCCGTGCCCACTTCGAGAGCATGACCTCCGACCTGCTGGGCCGCTGCCGCACCCCGTTCAACAACGTGCTGCACGACGCTGGCATCGGTGTTTCCGACATCGACCACGTGGTGCTCGTCGGCGGTTCCACCCGTATGCCGGCCGTCAAGGAGCTCGTCAAGGAGCTCACCGGCGGTAAGGAAGCCAACCAGTCCGTGAACCCGGATGAAGTCGTGGCCGTCGGCGCAGCCGTGCAGTCCGGCGTCATCAAGGGCGACCGCAAGGACGTGCTGCTCATCGACGTGACCCCGCTGTCCCTCGGCATCGAGACCAAGGGTGGCATCATGACCAAGCTCATCGACCGCAACACCGCCATTCCGACCAAGCGTTCCGAGGTCTTCTCCACCGCTGAAGACAACCAGCCGTCCGTGCTCATCCAGGTCTATCAGGGCGAGCGTGAGTTCGCTCGCGACAACAAGCCGCTGGGCACCTTCGAGCTGACCGGCATCGCTCCGGCTCCGCGTGGCGTTCCGCAGATCGAGGTCACCTTCGATATCGACGCCAACGGCATCGTGCACGTGTCCGCCAAGGACAAGGGCACCGGCAAGGAACAGTCCATGACCATCACCGGCGGTTCCGGCCTGGGCAAGGACGAAATCGACCGCATGGTCAAGGAAGCCGAAGCTCACGAAGCCGAAGACAAGAAGCGCAAGGAAGACGCCGAAACCCGCAACCAGGCCGAATCCTTCGCCTATCAGACCGAGAAGCTCGTCAACGACAATAAAGACAAGCTCTCCGACGATGTGGCCAAGGAAGTCACCGATAAGGTCAACGAGCTCAAGGAAGCCCTGAAGGGTGAGGACATTGAGAAGATCAAGTCCGCCCAGAGCGAGCTGATGACCTCCGCCCAGAAGATCGGCCAGGCCCTCTACGCACAGCAGGGTGCCGCCGATGCCGCAGGCGCCGCAGGTGCCGCCGGTTCCGCTCCCGCTGACGACGACGTGGTTGACGCCGAAGTCGTGGACGATGACGACAAGGACAACAAGTAATCATGTCCGACTTCAACAAGGACGAATATCTGAACGACCTGCCCGACATGGACAACCTGTCCGGGCAGGCCGCCCCTGCAGCCGGTGCATCGCAGGAATCGCAGAATAATGGCGATTCTGCAGCAAGTGCAACTTCCGATTCTGCAGATTCTGCAGCAACTGCAGCGAACGCAGCATCTTCCGAATCGCAAGAAAACGGCGATGCTGCGGATGGTGCGACGCAAGATGGTGAAGATACACTGACTCCGCTTGGCCAGGCCAAGAAGGAAGCGGCGGAATACTTGGAAGCCCTTCAGCGCGAACGTGCGGAATTCATCAACTTCCGCAATCGTTCGCAGAAGGAGCAGGAACGCTTCCGCCAGCACGGCATCATCGACGTGCTGACCGCACTGCTGCCGGCACTTGATGACATCGATCGCATTCGCGAACACAGCGAAATGGACGAATCCTTCAAAGCCGTTTCCGCCAAAATCGACAAGGCGTTCGAAAAGTTCGGCGTCGAGAAGTTCGGCGAGAAAGGCGAGGATTTCGACCCGACCAAGCATGACGCGATCCTGCACAAGCCGGATCCGCAGGCCGAGAAGGAAACCGTCGACACCGTGGTGGAAGCCGGCTACCGTATCGGCGACCGCGTGATTCGCGCGGCTCGCGTGGTCGTGGCGTCCCCGCAGAGCTAGCGCAGTGACAGCGATTTCAACAACAACAGGCATTTGACATCAGCAACCTCGTGAAAGGAGGCACATCATGGCTGAGAATGAATGGCTGAGCAAGGATTTCTACAAGGTCCTCGGTGTCTCCAAAGACGCCACGGACGATGAGATTACCAAAGCGTACCGCAAGCTGGCGCGCAAGTACCATCCTGATCTGAACAAGACCAAGGAAGCGGAGGAAAAGTTCAAAGACATTTCCGAAGCGTACGACGTGCTCAGCAACAAAGACAACCGCCAGAAGTACGACGCCATCCGTCAGTTCGGCATGGGCGGCGCGCGCTTCGCCGGCGGCTCCGGTGCGGGCGGATTCGACGCGGGGGCATTCTCCGACATTTTCGGCTCGATGTTCGGCGGTGGCGCTGGCGCTGGAGCGTATGGCACGGGCGGCAATGGCTCGCGCATCCGCTTCCAGACCGGTGGCGGCAATCCGAATATCAACGATATTTTCTCGATGTTCGGTGGCGGCGCTGGTGGCCCTGCCGGGGCTGGCAACCCCTACGGGGGCAGCTACGAGCAGGCTGCGCAGCCGGAAGATGGCGAAGACCGCAATTCCAAGATCAATCTGACTTTCCGCCAGTCGGTCAAGGGGGCAACGGTTTCACTGTCTGCCGACGGAAAAAAGTTCAAGACGCATGTTCCAGCGGGCGTGCGTGACGGGCAGAAAATCCGTATTCCAGGCAAGGGCAAGCCGGGTCGTAACGGCGGAAAAAACGGCGATCTGTACCTGCAGATCAACGTTGCCGAAGATCCGAAATTCAGCCTGCGCAAGCGTGACATCATCATGGATCTGCCAATCACCGTCGGTCAGGCTGTGGCGGGCGCGAAAGTGACCGCACAGGATATCGACGGCAACGAAGTCACCTTCAAAGTGCCGGCAGGCTCGTCCAGCGGCACCGAAGTGCGCATCTCCGGCAGGGGCGTGGCCAACAGGCAGGGCGACGGCGATCTGATCGGGCGTGTGCAAATCCGCATTCCCGACAAGCCGAGCCTGAAAGTCAAGCATGCGGCAAAGGAATTCGACAAGGAGTGCGGCGATTTCGCTGACGAACTTGCCAAGGAGCGCTGATTGCCATGGCACGCGCATCCCGGACCTCCCAAGCCCGTGCGGCGCGGCAGGCCAAAATGCTGTACGACATGTGCGCAATGGCGATCGTGGCCGGCAGGGCCGATCTGGACGGGGCGGATGAAGTTGGTTTCGACATCGAACTGCCGATGTTCACGGTCGGTCGTGCCGGCGAACTCGCCAACGTGCATCCGCAGACGCTCCGCCAATACGATCGTTTGGGGCTGGTGGTGCCGCAACGCACGGACGGTGGCGCTCGCCGGTATTCGCTGCGAGACATCTCGCGCCTTGCGAAAGCGCAGCAGCTGAGTCAGGAAGAAGGCATCAACCTGGCTGGCATCGCGCGGATCCTTTCCTTGGAAGAGGAGAACCGCGAGCTGCGCCGGCAAGTCGAGCGATTGCGCCGGCCGGCCGGTTCCAGCGTGTTCGCGGCCGATGCGGACGGTGACATTGTGGAAATCGAACGTTCCCGCCGCGCTCGCATGTGGCGTCGGCAGATTCAGGTCGACGCCCGTCAGCTGCCGTCGCGCGAGTCCGTGGAGGCCGCGCGTGTCGCGGCTGATGCGTACGACACGCGCGGTGGGGGTGTCGCAGGCGAAAACGAGGGGATTGAGAGGGGTAAACCCGTTTCTCAGCCGATTTCTAGGTCTATCGTGCTTTGGGGGATTGACTGATTTTCAGAAAACATTGAAAAAATTCAAAAACAGGCATATCTTGCAACAGATGTGCCTGTTTTGTTATATAGTTTTACCAAATGCATTGCTTCCTGCGACGATGTCGTTGTTGTGGGAAATAATGTTGAGCATCCGCGTTCTAACTGTCATTCTTCCGGTCGTCAAGGTGCTTCGGTGAAAGATGGTTCTCTTTGCCCATGAATAATCATGGAGGAGGGGGTAAGATATGCGGCGAGAACAGGAAAGGTTAGGAGCGTACAGTGCCAAGAGTTGCGTTCACAGCTAAGACCCGCAAGTATCTCGGGTCTCTGGATGCCGTGGAATCGGTCACCCAGTATCGTATTTGTTACTCCAAGGAGTTTCGCGATGATTGCATGCGCAGGTATGCCGAAGGTGGCTCGCCTGCCGCGATTTTCCGCGAGGCCGGGCTTGATCCGAAGATCATCGGATACAAGCGCGTGGAACGTTGCATCGCTCGCTGGAAGGCGGAAAATGCGGAAAAGGCCGCTGAAACCGCTGTGGAAAACAGTGAAAATCAGGGAGAGTGAATTTCAAATCTCCCGATACAAGTGAAATTTTCGAATTTCATGGATTATAGCGATGGGGGTTGCCGATAATTCGTGAAAAAAATCGGATGATTTTGCGAATACGTAGGCGCGAAGTATTGCGTCGATATGGGAAGCGCTCGGATGGAGGACCGTCCGGGCGCTTTTCGTTTGCCTCGCTTGTATGCCTGTTTGTTGTCTGCCGTTTTGCCGCGACTCGCGAATGCTGCCGTCTTGCCGCTCTGCTGAAATGGCAGTGGAAGTCGCGATGGACGGCGCTGCCCGGAAATCCGGTGCTCCGCGTCCGACGGTCGTAGGGAAGGAACATCATGACCGAGACGAACCTGATGATCAAGGCCGTGTTTTGGGATATGGACGGCACGCTGATCGATTCCGAACCGTATTGGCATGAGGGTGAGATGACAATCGCAGCCGCGCATGGCGGATATTGGGATGAGGAGCTCGCCTGGCAGGGTTCGGGCACGCCGGTTCCGGATGTGGCCCGTCGCATGGTGGAGCATGGTTGCCAGCTGTCGATTGAAGAGATCGGCCAGGGCATGATCGATTACGTCGCCCAAAAGGAATTCGAGCGCATTCCGTGGATCGAAGGCGTGGAAGACGTGCTTGTCGCGCTGCGTGACGCTGGCGTTCCTTCGATGCTGGTCACCACGTCGCCGCGTCATCTTGCGGAGAATCTGGTTGCCCAAGCGCCGGCTGGCGCGTTTGCGGGCTACGTGTGCGGCGATGATGATGTTGAGAAGAAGCCGTCTCCGGCCCCGTATTTGGAGGCGGGTCGTCGCTTGGGTATCGCTCCGGAAGATATGAAGTACTGCATTGCGATTGAGGATTCCATGTCGGGCCTGCGTTCGGCCGTCGCCTCCGGCGCGACGACGATCGGCCAGACCGGGTTCATGCAGATCGACAATTCCAACGGCCCGCAGTTCGCCTCGATCAAGGGCTACGAGGGCATTGACGCGGCCTCGCTCGACGCTTTCGTGCGTCAGCGCGTATCCCAGGCCTGATTTTTCGCCCCATCTCGCTTACGTATGGCAGATTTGTCTGGTGGCTAGGAAAAGAAAAAGCCCGCTGCGGTGGAATGAATGCAGCGGGCTTAGTGGAGCCGACGGTAGTCGAAACCGCGACCTCTTCGATGCGAACGAAGCGCTCTACCAACTGAGCTACGGCCCCAAGTCATGTCTAGCAACACGCTAAGCAAGACAACTCTCGCGATTCTAGTACGAAGTCTGTACGAATGCAATCTGCGAGATTCGCGTGTTGCGGAATATCCCTTGCAGGAAAAGCATGCGAAAGCATACGAAAACGGTGCCTTCCGAAAAATCGAAAGACACCGCAATCGCAAGAAAAGGAGAAAACGTAAGATCAGGCTTCCGCGGTCGCGGTATCAGCCTTCTTTTTGCCGAACTTTGCTTTGAGCAAGCCGACGAAGGTAGGAATCAGCGACAGCACGAGAATCGCAATGATGACCAGCTCGAAATGCTTCTGCACGGCCGGAATGCCGCCGAAGAAGTAGCCGAGCAGCGTGAACAGGGTGGACCAGCACAGGCCGCCGAGCACGGAGAACGGGGTGAAACGGCTCCAACGCATGCCGGAAATGCCGGAAATGAACGGCATGAACGTGCGGATGAACGGGAAGAAACGGCCGAGGAACACGGCGAGCGGGCCCCACTTTTCGATCATGCCTTCGGTTTTGGCGAGGCGTTCGGGGGTCATAGCCTTGACTCTGCCGGATTCGATGATGCGACGGCCGAAGAAGTGGCCGATCCAGTAGTTGCACTGGTCGCCGATGATCGGAGCGCACCAGACCACAGGCAGCAGCGCGAACAGCGGTAGTGCGGAAACGCCGGTCTGGGCGTCGGGCGCGGCGAAGAAGCCGGCGGCGAACAGCAGGGAGTCGCCCGGCAGGAACGGGAAGAACACGACGCCGGTTTCGACGAACACAATCAGGAAGATGAAACCAAGCGTGGGGGCGACGCCCATGGAGATCCAGCTGGCGATCGCCGTGCGTGGATCCTTGAGCAGATTAATGAAGAAGTTGATAATTCCCATGAAATGCTCTCTGTGAGTACCTTACATCTAAACGTCCAAAATTAAGTGGTTCAGGCTGCCTTGTGTGGGTTGGCCTTGCGGAACCAATGTCAGCCTACCAGCGACCCTCTAATGCGGCGCCTAGTAATGCCCGACGGTTGGCAAATCTGCACAAACGGACGCAAAGTGCCAACTGCGGTGGGTGATTTTGGTTTGGGGGTGTTTGGCGTTTGGCTGTTTGGCTTTAGAGTGTGCGATATATCCGGTATATCGCGTATCGCTCATTGTGATTTGGCGTTGTGACCTCACGATTTTGGTTTTTTTTGGGGGGAGGGTGACCTCATGATTTTGATTTGGTGACCTCACGATTTGAAAAAAGGCGGCGAAAAACGGAATCGTGAGGTCAACAAATCAAATAGTGGGGCCGCTGAACACGAATCGCGCATGTTGACGGTACGAAAGTGTGTTTCGATGGCGCGGAAGATAGCGTGGAAACAGCAGTAAGGCAATGCGAGAGCGGTTGGGGCAATGCAAGACTAGGCGAATACGGCAAATACAAGGGAGTGTGAATCGTGGCGGAAAATCTTGCGCAATCGGTTGATGGGAATCTGAATCGGCAATCGCGGGCGCTGTTCGAAGCGTTGCGTGCGGCGACCGGAAAATTCTCCATGTTCGGTCATCAAAACGAAACCAGCAAGGTGATTACCCCCGATGCGGATTCCGACGTGCATGCCGTGACCGGCGCATATCCGGCGGTCTGGAGCAATGATTCGGGCGCTGCCGGCACGGGCGCATATGGCACTCCGCTGCCGGAATCGCCGTATGCGCGCGATTTCAACGCTTTCGCGCGCAACAGCTTCATACGCATGGCCGATTCGCTGCCACGTATGTACACGAGGTAAGTACGTGTGCGCGGTGTAAGCATGCGTTTGCGGGCGGATTCTTCCAGTCGGTGGAGGAATCTGCCCGCTTTTAGTCTTGTAGGCGGGCGGATTCTTCCAGTCACTGGAAGAATCAGGACGTTTTTAAGCCTGTTGGCGTCCGAATTGTTCCAATGTCTGGATGTTTTGGGACGTTACTGGGGCTGTAAGCGGGGTGATTGTTCCAGTGGGTGGGGGAATCACCCCGCTGAGGGTCTGTTTTGTGTCCGGATTGTTCCAGCGATTGGGGGTTTAGGACGCGGGGAGGGCTGTTTTCCTTTGCGTTGGATAGGCTGAAGGCATGGAACGCATGAATGAGACGTTGGACTTGAAACTGAATGAGTTGAGTGCGAATACGGCAGAAGTAACGGGAACTGCGGGAATGGTGAATACAGCGGAGATGGCAGAATCGCCGACAGCGGCGGAACAGTCTGGAACAGAACAGTCTGGTACGGGACTTGACGCCCTCGTGTGCGGAACCGACGTTCCGCAAGGCACGGTGGTGATGGCTGCCACGCCGATCGGCAACACGGCCGACGCCTCCGCACGCCTCATTGCGCTCCTGGAACGCGCCGACATCGTGGCCGCCGAAGACACCCGCCGTCTCTACGCGCTCGCCAACCGTCTCGGCGTGCACGTGAACGGCCGCGTGGTGGCCTACCACGATCACAACGAGCGAGACAAGTCCGACGGTCTGCTCGATCAGGTGGAAACCGGCGCTACCGTGCTGGTCGTGTCCGACGCGGGCATGCCGACCATCAACGATCCGGGCCTCGCGATCGTGCGTCGCGCCATCGAACGTGGTCTGCCCGTCACCTGCGCTCCCGGCCCGTCCGCAGTACTGGACGCGCTGTGCCTTTCAGGACTGCCCACCGACCGCTTCTGCTATGAAGGATTCCTGCCGCGCAAGCATTCCGAACGCGTGCAATACCTGCGTACCCTGCGTTCTGAACGCCGCACCATCGTGTTTTACGAAACCCTGCATCGCATCGACGATTCCATGGCCGACCTGCTTGACGTGTTCGGTCCGAACCGCAAGATGGCGCTTTGCCGTGAACTTACCAAGGATTTTGAGCAGATCCGTCGCGGAACCATCGCGCAGATTCGCCAGAGCGTGATCGACGAGCCGCCGCGCGGCGAAATGGTGTTGGTCGTTGCCGGCGCTTCCGAAGAGGAGGCCGACGCTGCTGCCCCCGCATCGTTGAGCGTCGAAGACTTGGCGGTGCTGTCGATCGACCGTGCGCAGGAAGACAATCTGCGCATCAAAGACGCGATTTCGCAGGTCGTTGCCGAGCATCCCCTTGCGGACGGCTCGCTGGCTAATCGCAAGCAGGTCTACAATGCGGTTCTTGCGATGAAGCAGTAAGTCCACATTATTTACCGTCCGGCGATTGCCTATCGTGCGATTGCCCGTCGCGCAAGTGTTAGCTGCATGCTTGCGATCCGCACGATTCCAACGATTCCAGCAGTATTTGCAGGGCGCGGGCCACGTCCGGCCCGCCGACTTGCGCAAGATAGTCCAACATCGCCGGTGTTGCGGAAGGATTGGCGACCAGCCATTTGCGCAGTTGCGGCGCGTATTCCGCGATATGCCATAGCACGTCCTGCGGTGTGTCCGGACTGCACGCCACCAGCGGCGTCAATGGAATTGGGGGAGACGGCGGATCCACCAGCGGTTTCGGCCGCGGTTTGGGCTGGTATGGCGGCGGTTCGCGGCGCGTCCGCTGTGTACGGTGTGCGAGATTCCGCGCATCCCGATGCGTCGCGCGATGCGTCCGTGGCCTGCGTTTTTCTTGGATCCCGAGCAGTCTGCGGAATCCGTTTGCTCTGTCGGCACCTATCCTGTCGGCGTGCGTCGCGCGCCGCGCCTTATGCCTGCTATGCGCTGCGCTCATATTCGTCGCTTCTTCCGTCGATCGCAAGAATGTAGTTGCGCGCCTGTGGCGCGTTGCGAATATGCTTCGTCTCCTGCATGATTTGCATGCAATCGTTGGAGCGGAAATGAAATTCCTGCATGAGCATGCAGATGATTTCGGAAACCAACGATTCGCTTTCGGGGGTGCAGTTCAATGCGAGATCGCATGCGGTGCGAACAGGCGTGGTCACGATGATCGGACCGACTTTGATGGTGTGTTCATTTGGTGCGAGACGGTTGAAAACGTTGATTTTACGGCCGTAACGTAGCGCTCGATAGTGGGCTTTCGCGATAATGTCGATGGATTCGGGGAAGGTGCCGCCTAGCCAAACCCATGCGGCGGTGCGTGAACATGCCACGGACCGGCTCGGCAGCAATGTCGCGATGATGCAGGACCGCCCGTACAACGTGTCCGAATCGTGGCATGAATAGGCGTTCACGCTGTCGAGCTTGCACAGCGCGCCGGATGAGGCCAGCAGGTTCAGGCACATCGGGCCCGGAAGGTCATCGTTGCCCAGAAGGGGTGGTGGAGTGTCCATGACGGTACCGTAGCGGATTCGAATTCCGTTGCGCCACCAGCCCCCGAAAATCTGTGGATATGTGGAAAATGATTGTTACGTAATGCAACAATGTGGATAGATCGGCAGATATGCAAATTATGATGCAAACTATTTCAAACGATTGAAATCGATGATCGCATGTCCATCCTCCAATAAAAATCCAACTACCGAAATACATGGAAAATGCGGGATATGGCGCTTTGTATAATCGGGCACCATGAGTCATATTTTGGTGAATGTTGCTTGGCCGTATGCTAACGGCCCCCGTCATATCGGTCACGTCGCCGGATTCGGCGTGCCCTCCGACGTATACGCGCGCTACGAGCGCATGAAGGGCAATGACGTGCTGATGGTGTCTGGCACCGACGAGCACGGCACCCCGATCCTGGTGGAAGCCGACAAGGAAGGCGTCAGCGCACAGGAGCTCGCCAACCGTTACAACCGTGTGATCGCCAAGGATCTGTGCGATCTCGGCCTGAGCTACGACCTGTTCACCCGCACCACCACCGGCAATCACGAGCAGGTGGTGCAGGAACTGTTCAAGCAGTGCCTCGCCAACGGCTACATTTATAAGGGCACCCAGAAGGTCGCCATCTCGCCGTCCACCGGCCGCACCCTGCCTGACCGTTACATCGAAGGCACCTGCCCGATCTGCGGTGCCGACGGTGCCCGCGGCGACCAGTGCGACGCCTGCGGCAACGAACTCGACCCGGACGAGCTCATCAATCCCGTTTCCAAAATCAACGGCGAAACCCCGCGCTTTGAGGAAACCGAACACTTCTTCCTCGACCTGCCGGCGCTCGCCGAAGCCAATCTCGCATGGCTGAAGACCCGCGAAGGCTGGCGTACCAACGTCATCAACTTCTCCATCGGCCTGTTCAAGGAAGTCAAGCCGCGTGCCATCACGCGTGACATCGACTGGGGCATTCCCGTTCCGGTTGCCGGCTGGATCGACAATCCGAACAAGAAGCTGTACGTGTGGTTCGACGCGGTGATCGGCTACTTGTCGGCATCCATCGAATGGGCTCGCCGCAAGGGCGATCCGGAAGCATGGCGCGCATGGTGGAATGATCCGGAAACCCCGGGCTACTACTTCATGGGCAAAGACAACATCACGTTCCACTCCCAGATCTGGCCGTCCGAAATGCTCGGCTACAACGGTCAGGGCTCCAAGGGCGGCGAAACCGGCAAGCTCGGTCCGCTGAACATGCCGGAGCAGGTCGTGGCTTCCGAATTCATGACCATGGAAGGCAAGAAGTTCTCGTCTTCGCGTGGCATCGTCATTTATGTGAAGGACATTCTCGCCCGCTACCCTGTGGATGCCGTGCGCTACTACATTTCCGTGGCCGGTCCGGAAAGCTCCGATTCCGACTTCACATGGGCTGAGTTCGTGCGCCACAACAACGAGGAGCTTGCCGCTTCCTGGGGCAACCTCGTCAACCGTGTGGCCAATCTGATGAACAAGAACTTCGGTGAGATTCCGGCGCTCGATGAGAGCGAAATGACCGATGAGGATCGCGCTCTGCTGAGCGAAACCAAGGCCGCGTTCGACACGGTCGGTTCGCTGATCGAGAACCATCGCCAGAAGAACGCGCTGAGCGAAGCCATGCGCGTGGTCGGCGACATCAACAAGTACATTTCCGCCACCGAACCGTGGAAGATCAAGGACAATCCGGCTCGCCTCGGCACCGTGCTGCACGTTGCCGCCCAGGCCGTGTCCGACGCGAACCACCTGCTGGCCCCGTTCCTGCCGCATTCCGCGCAGAAGGTGTGGGAGGCTCTCGGTGGCACAGGCACGTTCTCGCCGTTGCCGCGCTTGGAAGAGGTCGAGGATCTCGACAAGCCGGGCTTCATGTATCCGATCATCACCGGCGACTACAAGCTGGGCGAAACCGTGCATCCGTGGGCTTCCGAGCCGATCGTGGCCGGCACTGCAGTGCCGAAGCCGCATCCGATTTTCGCGAAGATTCCGCCGGAGGCCGTCGAAGAGGAGCTCGCTCGCTTCGATTCGGAGCTGAAGGCTCGTCGTGAGGCCGAGGCGGCCCGTCTTGCCGCCGAAAAGGCCAAGCTGGAAGGCTGATTCGCTGATTCACCTGGGGATTCGGCTTGATTTGGCCTGATTTGCCGCTAAGGTGAGTTGTTCTGATTGCCGGTGCAAGGAATTACGAAGTTCTTGCACCGGCTTTTTATATCTGATTTTGCAAATCCGACTTGTAAATCTAATGTGCAATATTCGACTTTCTATATACGATTTTACAAATCTATAGTGCAATCCGGATTGAATCGATTTCAAAATCCGTAACAATCGCTATTTCTCTTTGCCATTCCTCTCGTTACAATGGGGAAGTTGAGGGAAATGCGATGCTGCAGGGAGGCTCTTATGTTGGACGTCAAGCGAGTGCTGAAAGCCGCGCCTACGAAAATGCGTTCCCAAGAGCCGCTGCAGCAGTTGTGGACGCCCTGGGGCGAACAGATCGCCGGCGAATGGTTGTCTTCCAACGACGCCCACAAGGCGTTCTGCCCTGCAAAAGACGGCGAACGCAAACTGGAAAACGGCCGCACGCCAATCCTGAACGAGCATCCGCGCCCAACCATGGTGCGCGGCAATCACACCATGCTCAACGGATTCTGGGATTACGCGATCGTATCCATTCCCGAAAGCGGCAACGGCTCGAAATGGCGCAAATCCGCGGCTGTGCTCACCCGTGACGAAGCGGTGCAGGCAGTGAAGGAAGCGGCCATCCCCGAAACGTTCGACGGCAAGATTTTGGTGCCGTTCTCCCCGGAATCCGCGCTTTCCGGCGTGCATCAGACGATTTACCCAGACAATATGATCTGGTATCGCACGGTGGTGCATCCCGTGACGCTTGGGGGAGGGGAAGCGGTTCGGCAGATCGGCGATGCGAACCGCTTGATGCTGCATTTCGAAGCGGTCGATTACGTGTGCGCCTGCTTTATCAACGGGCAGTTTGCAGGGATGCATGTCGGGGGATATTTGCCGTTTGACGTCGATATTTCGGCATTCGTCGATCCCGATGATGCTTTCGAGATTGCGTTGTGCGTGTACGATCCGAACGATTCGGGCACGCAAATGCGCGGCAAGCAGAAAATCGAGCGCGAGGGGATTTGGTACACCGCGCAAAGCGGCATTTGGCAGAGCGTGTGGATGGAGATCGTGCCGGAAGCGTACGTGCAGACGCTTACGCTGAAGGGCGCCGCCGACGGCAGATTGTTTATTCGCGCGGAAATCGGCGGAGACAAGCCGAATGCCAAACTGCATATCGTCGTAGCCGATCCCGCGGACGGCACGATCGTCGCGGACGAATTGCTGCCGGCTGGCATGCGCAAGGTGCGCACGGAAATCGCAACGCGGGCCGAACACTTGTGGTCGCCGAACGATCCGTATTTGTATGACGTGACGGCGACGCTGGAATTTGGTGCGGCGAAATCGCAGGGAAAGCAGGAAAAGCTGCAGCAAGAATCGCAGGAAATTCAAGAGAAACCCGCGAAATCGCAGGAAAAGCAAGATATTGTGCGCTCGTATTGCGCGTTCCGCACGGTTGAGATTAAGCCTGATTTGAAGGGTATCGCGCGCTTCCATCTCAATGGCAAGCCGGTGTTCCTCAAGGGTGTGCTCGACCAGGGCTATTGGCCGGACGGCCTGCTGACCGCGCCGAGTGATGAAGCGTTGGTGCATGACATAACCGCCATGAAGGAATCCGGCTTTACTATGCTGCGCAAGCATATCAAAATCGAGTCGGCGCGCTGGTACTACCATTGCGACCGCCTCGGCATGCTGGTATGGCAGGACGCGGTGTCGGGTGGCGGCGAATACAACGCGTGGGCCACCAACCGCAAGCCGACGCTCATGCGTGCCACATGGAACAAGTACCGCGATGACACGGCGAAGCATTTCGCGGCGCTCGGTGCCGACGATTCGACGTACCGCCGAGACTGGTCGCGCACTTGCGATGCCATGGTGCACATGCTTGCCGGCCACCCGTCGATCGTCACGTGGGTGCTGTTCAACGAAGGGTGGGGGCAGTTCGACGCGTGCGATGCGGCGGAACGCATTCATGCGCTTGACCCGACGCGCCCGATCGACGCCACGAGTGGCTGGTACGACCAGCGTTGCGGCGATGTTCACAGCGTGCACAACTACTTCCGTCCGCTGGAAATCTACCCGGATAAGGGGCCATTGCGTGGGTATGTGGCCGAATATGAAAAGCGGCATAAGCGGCGTCGTCGTGCCGCGCATTACGCGGTGTTGCCGGTTGCGCAGCATGGCGTTCGTGCGTTCGTGATTTCGGAATTCGGAGGATTGGCGCAGTTGGTTGCCGATCATGCTGCGGTTTCGCGCGCGTACGGCTACGGTGAATACGATTCGATTGAGGATTGGCGCACTGCCGTCCGTTCCGTGCTTGATTCGGCGGAATCGTTGGAATCACGCGGATTGGCGGGCTACGTGTATACGCAGGTTTCCGACGTCGAAGAAGAGCTCAACGGCCTCATGACCTACGATCGCCGCCTCAACAAATTCGCGCAATGATTCGCCGAGATTGAGTGCGGTCATGGCTGTCATGGAAGCGTTCTGCTTCTTGCGTTTCGGTGGCGCGTTCGGTACGTTGGGAACGGCGGCTATTATGGCGCCATCACAGCGAGCCACGGCGGAACGGAGCGAGGAGATGTGCGTTGCGTTTGCATTGGCCGCATTAACCGAGGGGGTCTTGTGACCATGAATCATGTTCCGGAAGCGCCGCAGTCCGCAAGCGGCGATTATGCGTGGTTGGGAGCCGAGCCGGGTTCCGTAGCCGATCAGCTGTATATGTCGGCGGCCGACGAATGGAATCAGGCAATCAATTCGCGTTTTGTGAATGAATTGCTGGATGATACACTTCCAGAATCGATTTTGAAGTCTTATTTAATTCAGGATTTCAAGTTCTTTAATCAGGGCATCATGGCACATGCGATTGAACTTGCGCCGCGTCAGGAAACCAAAGATATGCTGGCGAAACAATCGCAATGGTTTGCTGACAATGAAGCAACATATTTTACCGGATTCCTTAAGGAATACGGAATTACTGACGAAGAATACAATAATTCCGAGCAGACTCCGGCAAATCGTGAATATTGCGAATATCTGACCAAGCTGGTTCAGGGAACTTGGGAAGAACTCATTACTGCGCTGTGCTGCATGGAATGGATTTATCTTGCCTGGGCCAAGCGCACCATCGACGCTGGCGTCGTTCAGCAGATTCCGGCGCACAAGGGTTGGGTTGATTTGCATGAGGGCGATTATTTCCGCGCCTGGACGGGCCGCCTGATCGCGCTCGTCAACGAGTATGCGTCGGTGGATGGCTCGGAGGCCGACGTGTTCCGCACCATCGTGCATCTCGAGCGTCGCTTCTTTGAGGATTCCTATCCGCAGCGGTGAGCGGTGAGCATGGTATGAGGCAATGAGCGCCAATGCAAATTGGCGGTAACGCGGTAACGCAATAACGCAAGCAGGGGGGATCCGCAGAATACGCGGACCCCCCGTAATTGTTGGGGCAACCGGCATGCCCCAACGTGTCAGATCAGCTCGATATCCACATCCAAGTGGAGCGGCTTATCGGCTGGAATGTGGTACTGCGGGTGCACCGGGCTCATCCAGGAATCGTCGCCGCCGACGCCCATTTGCGCGGCGAGCACGCGCAGGAACATGTGCTTCGGAGCGGGCAGTTCGTCCTGATGCTGGGCTTCTTCCAACATGAATGCGCTGTACGGCTGCAGGCTGAGCGCGAACGCTGATTCGCCGTGACGGCTCACACGCATGCCATGACCGGCATCATCCGTGATCTCAGCCCAACGCACATCCTCATGGTTGCCGGTTTCCTGCGGCATGAGGTACGGCGCATGATCGTCGTAAGCGTTGGTGTTCCAAATGCCCAGCTTGGCATGCTTGCGGTCGGCGTAGGTTTCGTCGGGTCCGGGGCCGTAGAAGCGCAGGTTGGAGTATTCGACCGGCAGCGTCCATTCCAAACCGAAAGCCGGAATGGTCGGGGCTTCCTGAGTTTCACCCGGATAGTCGACGCTCAAGTGCAGCTTGCCGGTGGTGTCTGCCACATACGTGATGGTGACGTGCGTGCGCTGCGGAGTGGCGAGCTCGTACTCGTATACGGCTTTCAGCGTATCGTCATTGACCTGTTCGATGGTGTTGTTGACGCACTTGGCGTAACGGCCTGCGCCGACCCACTGCGCGCGGTCGTAACCGTGGCCTGCACCGCGATCGTTGTCGGTCAGCGCGCGGAACGTGGTGAGCGTGGGCCTGCGCAGCACGAATTCACGGCCGTCAAGCGTGTACGAAACAATGCCGCCCTGCGTACGCGACAGCAGAATCTCACGACCGGATCCCTGCACGCCAGCATTCCAACGGCCAACGGTCACAATGCCGTCAACAGGCTTCGCCTCGCTGGCAGCAACCGGCTTGGAGCCTGCAACCACGGTCTGGCCGAACGACAGCTCGTAGCCCTTCGGCGCCCACTCTTCCGCGGCGGCAAGGCGTTGGCTCACTTCGAGCGTGAGCTCGTTGGCTTGGCCTCGGTAGGCCTCCAACGGCCATTCAATATCGAAGTGCTTGGTTTCGCCAGCCGGCACATCAAAACGCTGTTCGGCCTGCCATACCGGCTCGCCATCCGCAAGCACGCGCGTAACGAACACATAGTCGGCGGTGGAAACGAACAGATTGTCATTCGCGATCTCAACGCCGGTTTCACCCGGCACAATGCGCACGTTGGCATACAGCTGCTTGACGTCTTGCGCCTTTGGCGACGGCGTGCGATCGGCGAACACAATACCGTCTCCGGCAAACTCGTAATCGCTCGGACGATCGCCGAAATCGCCGCCGTAGCAGAGACGTTCATCGCCATCGGGCAAGCGCACAAGAATCGCCTGATCAATGAAATCCCAAATAAATCCGCCCTGATATTGCGGGTAGCGTTCCAGCGCAACATATTCGTCCATATTTCCGACGGAATTGCCCATGGCGTGCATGTATTCGCAGGAAATATACGGCTTCTTCGGATCGGACTTGAGATATTCCTCGATTTCGTCGGCATGCGCGTACATGCGGCTTTCGATGTCGGTCACGTCGTCATACTTGCGATTGTGGGTCACGCCCTCGTAGTGCACCGGACGGTTCGGGTCGAGTTCGTGCACGTGGACGCTCATCGCGCGGAACACGTCTCCCGCATACGATTCGTTGCCAAGCGACCAGATGACTACGGAAGCATGGTTGTAGTCGCGCTTCATCATGCTGTTCACACGGTCCACGCACGCGCCCTCCCATTCGGGCTTGCTGCCCGGAACGGCGGAATCCTCGGTGACCACGTCTCCCGGCAGGCACCAGCTGCCGTGCGTTTCAAGATTGGTTTCGTCGATCAAATAAATGCCGTATTCGTCGCACAGGTCGTACCAGTATTCCTGGTTGGGGTAGTGCGAGGTGCGGATGGCGTTGATGTTGTGCCTCTTGCAGAACGTGATGTCGTCGATCATGTCTTGCCTGGTGATGGCGCGGCCGCGCTTCGCGTCGAATTCGTGGCGGTCGGCGCCCTTGAAGACCACGCGCTTGCCGTTGAGCTTCATGATGCCGTCTTCGATGCGGAAGCGACGGAAGCCGACGCGCTGCGTTGCGGTTTCAACGATCGCGCCATCATGGCCGATCACCACAACTTGCAGTTCGTACAGTGCCGGGCTCTCGGCGCTCCACGGCTTGACGTCCAACGAGCCGGAAACGATGCCGGTTTCGTCGGATGCGGCCAATGCGGTTTCCCACACCACATTGCCACTCAAATCCTTCAGCGTCGCCGACACGGTGGCGGCATTCTTCGCATTGCGCACCGCGAGTAGCGCGTCGAGCGAACCGGTGGCGGTTTCCGGATTCCAATCCGCTTCGACCTTCATATCTTCAATGTGCACATGCGGCTGTGCGGCGAGTTCCACGGAACGGAACAGGCCGTGCAAACGCCAGTAATCCTGATCTTCCAGCCAGGATGCGCTTGCGTATTCGTAGCAGGCGACGGCCACGACGTTTTCGCCGTCGTGCAGCGCTTCGGTGATGTCGAATTCGTTCGGGGTGTAGCCGTCTTCGCCGTAGCCGACGAACACGCCGTTGACCCACACGTAGATCGCGGTGGCCATGCCGTGGAACGTGATGCTGACGGTGCCGCCATTTTGACGGGCCGCATCAAGACGCTCGGCGACGGTGAACGTGCGGCGATACAGTGCCACATGGTTGGTTTCGGGAACGTTCGGCTCCTGCGGATTCTCATGGCCGTCCCACGGGTACTGAATATTCACGTACTTGTGGTTCATGTATCCCGCGTTCTGCAGGTGGGAGGGCACGTCGATGCGGCCGAAAGCGGAATCGTCGAAATCCTCGGCTGCGAACGGCTCTTCCTCAAGATCGATGTCGGAGGCCTGCACCATTTCCACGCGCCATTCGCCGTCGAGGCTTTGCTTCAAATCGCTCGGCTCGCCGATCGCGGGAATGTGAGAAAAGGTCACGTGATTGGAATGTGCCGGCGTGCGATTCACTGCGAACACCGTGGGGTCGGTGAGCCACGCGGCGGATGCGGTGGTGATCTTATCTGCCATGATTTCCTCGTTTCCGAAACATAACTTCGTTGTTGATGTAGGTTTAGTTGGTGTGTACTTTTGTGTACTCAGAGTAATAAACTCTTTTACTAGCATGGTAAACGTTGTTTACTTAAATTGCAAATCTGCGTGTTGCGTTATTTGCAACTGAATTTACTTATATGGCGATAGGTGACGGCAAATGGCGGTAGTAATCATGATTGCAGATGTCGGCATTTGATAATCGTAAGAACTGCGATTGCGACACGCCGTTTGGGGGCTTTGTTTACTAAGGAATTTTACTTTTGATAGTAAACAACGTATACTCAATTTTCGAGGTCAACGGGTGATCTCATCAAAATCTTCTAAGGAGAAGAGATAATGAGCAATACGACCACTACTGCGAACGGCACGGCTCGTCGCGGAAAGCTCGGCCAGCGCGTAGCGTACGCGTGCGGCAACCTTGGCCAGTCCGCGTTCTATAACGCACTGAGCACCTACTTCGTCGTCTATGTGACGAGCTCCTTGTTCGCTGGTGTCGATAAAGGCGTCGCCACCAAGCTGATCGGCATCATCACCGGCCTGGTCGTGGTGATCCGTATCGCGGAGATCTTCATCGACCCGCTGCTGGGCAACATCATCGACAACACCACCACCAAGTGGGGCCGTTTCCGCCCATGGCAGTTCCTCGCCGGCGCGATTTCGTCCGTGCTGATCGTGCTAGTGTACACCGGCCTGTTCGGCTTGGTGAACGTGAACACCACGTGGTTCATCGTACTGTTCGTCATCACCTTCATCGTGCTCGACGTGTTCTACTCCCTGCGTGACATCTCCTACTGGGGTATGATCCCTGCATTGAGCTCCGACTCCCACGAGCGCTCCACCTACACCGCACTCGGCTCCTTTACCGGCTCCATCGGCTACAACGGCATCACCGTCGTGGTCATCCCGATCGTCACCTACTTCAGCTGGGTGTTCACCGGTGAGCTCGCCGAAAGCCAGTCCGGCTGGACCTGCTTCGGTATTATCGTCGGCCTGCTCGGCCTCTTGACCGCATGGACCGTTGCCTTCGGCACCAAGGAGAACGAGAGCGCCCTGCGTTCCAAGGCCCAGAAGAACGGCAACCCGATCGAAGCCTTCAAGGCCATCTTCCAGAACGACCAGCTGCTGTGGGTTGCCTTGAGCTACCTGCTGTACGCCATCGCCAACGTGGCCACCACCGGCGTGCTGATCTTCCTGTTCAAGTTCATCCTCGACAACCAGGCCGCATACTCCCTCACCGGCGTGATCGCACTGGTCGCAGGCTTGGTTATGGCTCCGCTGTACCCGATCCTGAACAAGCGCATTCCGCGCCGCTACCTGTACTTGGGTGGCATGATCTCCATGATCGCCGGCTATGTGATGCTCGGCATCTTCTCCGACAACATCATCATGGTGTTCGTGGCTCTGGTGCTTTTCTACGTGCCGGGTACCCTCATTCAGATGACCGCCATCCTGTCGCTGACCGACTCCATCGAATACGGCCAGCTCAAGAACGGCAAGCGCAACGAGGCTGTCACCCTGTCCGTCCGCCCGATGCTCGATAAGATCGGTGGTGCCATGTCCAACGGCATCGTCGGCATCATCGCCGTGGCCGCTGGCATGACCGGCAATGCGACCGCAGCCGACATGACCGCATCCAACATCCACATCTTCAAGATCTGCGCCTTCTACATTCCGCTCGTGCTCATCATCCTGAGCCTGATCGTGTTTCTGTTCAAGGTGAAGATCACTGAGAAGATGCACGCTGAGATCGTCAAGGAGCTCGAAGTGAAGCTCGCCAACGGTGAGATCGAAGCCGACGACGCTCAGACCGTGGAAGCCGTCGAGGCGGTTGCCGTGGCTGAAACCGCTGGAACTGCTGGAACCGCGACTCCGGCGGCCAACCTGAATCCCGATAACTGAACTTCCCCTTCCTTTCCGACAACCAGGGCCGCCTGAAGCACTCCATCCGCTGCAGGCGGCCTTTCATGTCTTTTCGTCTCCATGCCTCTCATCCCGTCCGGGTTCCTCCACTCACTGGAACAATCTGGACGATAAAAGGCCTGTCAGCGGGAGGATTCCTCCACTCACTGGAGGTTTTTGGACAGTACGGGGGTGTTCTGCGGTCCGGATTCTTCCAGTGACTGGAGGAATATGGATGCTCGGAGAGTTGCAGACGGGGCGATTCTTCCGGTGGCTGGAGGGTTTTGGACGTTAGCAGGTCTGTTAGCGGGTAGCTTCTTCCACCGACTGGAGGTTTTGGTTCGCGCTAAGGCGTCCGGAGCTATGCTTCGCCGATGAGGGAGCCGCGTTCGTGGATCGTCGGCACCAGTGTGCGGATCACGATGGTGGCCTGCCCGCGCAGGGTGAGATCCTCGCCTTGCCTGCAACGGTGAATTTGCGGCGCCTCCTGATAATCTGTGGTCACGGTGCGGCTGATTTCGTTTTCCATCGCGTCGATGAATTGAGTATTGACGATTTCCGGCGCACCATATACCGAAATGTCGCGCAGATCCAACAATCCTGCCGGTATGGCCATGACGCGCCCGAGCAACGCGCCCGCTTCGGTAAGAATATGCGTACGCGCGGCGGGATCCTGCGAGATGCGTTGCTGCAGCCTGTCGCCGGAAACGAATGATTCGAGACATCCCTGTTTGCCGCATTCGCAGATTGGCCCGTTCGGGTCGACCACCACGTGTGCGATTTCTCCGGCAGTGAAGGAACTTCCTTCGATGATGGCGTCGTTGAGGCATAATGCCGCGCCGACGCCCCGCCCGATGGAAATGAGCATGGAATTGGGGGAGCAGTCGCCGAAGAATCGTTCCGCCACAAGTGCCGCATTGGTGTCGTTGCCTACGATCACGGGCACTCCGGTGGCGTTTTCCACTTCGGTTTTCAGCGGCAGTTCGCTCCACCCCAAGTGCACGGATTTGCGCACCACTCCGTTGGGTTCCACAATGCCGGTCACCGCGATGCCGATGCCAAGGATCGGCAGTGGCGTTGAGCTGATGAGCTGCTTGCACAAGCTGATCACGTCATCGACGCTGCAGCCATGGTCGACGGGAAGCTCGGTGCGGTCCACGATTCTGCCGGAAAGATCCGCCAGCGCTCCTTTGACGAGCATCGGATTCGACAGGTCGACGGAGACGATTCGCCAGAAATCGGTGTCGATGGCGAGCACTTGTGAACGTTTACCGCGCCCTTCGCGATTGTCGGGGCCTAGTTCGCGCAGAATGCGGTTGTCAACCATTTCGCCGGTCACCTCGCTGGTGGTGAAGCGTGAAAGTCCGATGAGTTTGCCGATATTGGCTCGTGACATCTGCGTTGCGGGGAACAGCTGCTCGAATGCGGCGGTGATATTGCTGATTCGAATATCGGAAGGTGAAGCCTTTGCCTGAGTGCCGCTCACGGTGTCCTCGCTTTCTTGTGTGGGGCCGATACATATTGTAGTGTGTGGCGCTACAAGTGCGTTCTGTAAATTTTACTCATAACGAGATTGCACCTCCAGCCATATGAATCTGAATTACTTCAGCTTTGCAGCCGGAATATGTCTCGCAATAGAGAACAACTATCGTGATTTGTGAGGAAGATCCGCCAGATTATACGCATATGCGTATGGCCCATACTTGTAGTATGGGCCATACCTTTCGTTCCGTGATCGTTGTACAGAAATTGCTTATTCCTTGACCGCGCCTGCGGAGAGGCCGGACTGCCAGTACTTCTGCAGGCACAGGAACGCGATGACCAACGGGACGATCGTGATCAACGAACCCGTGACCACCAGGTTCTGGATCGCCTGGCCGCCAGCGGTGCTCGCCTGGTCCTTCCACTGGTTCAGACCGATCGTCAGCGGATACCAGTTCGAATCCTTCAGCATGATCAACGGCAGGAAGTAGTTGTTCCACGTCGCCACGATCGTGAACAGGGCCGTCGTCACGATGCCCGGGGCGAGCAGCGGCAGGGACACCTGGAAGAACGTTCGGAACTCCGAAGCTCCATCAACTCGTGCGGCTTCAAGCAATTCCGTCGGAACCGCCTGCTCGGAGAAGATCCACATCAGATACAAACCAAACGGGCTGATCAACGATGGAATGATCATGGCCCACGGCGTGTTCGTCAGGCTGAGCTTGGCGAACAGCAGGAACTGCGGGACCGCCAACGCGATGCCCGGCACGCTGATCGCGCCGATGATGACCGCGAACACGGCCTTGCGGCCCGGGAAACGGAACTTCGCCAGCGCGTAGCCGCCCATGATGGCCAGCAGTGTCGCGCCGCCGGCACCCACGACCACGTACAGGAGCGTGTTGAGCAGCCAGCGTCCGAAGATGCCGTCCTGGTAGGTGAACACGGTCTTGATGTTGTCCCACAAAGCGAACGTGTGGCCGAAGCCCAGACCGAACGTGGACGTGAAGTCGGCCTGCGTCTTCGTGGCGTTGACCAGCAGGTAGACGAACGGGAACAGGCAGTACACCGCGAAGATCGCGCATACCAAGGTCAGCAGCTTGCTGCGCCTCGGGTTCGACACGTTCGCGAAACCTGATTTCGCGGCGCGTTTGCGCTCCGCCTTCTCATCCATTTCCACGCGCTTTAAGCGTGCCCTCTCGGCCTTCTTTGCGGCTCGTTCCTGCTCTTTAAGCTCTTGGGGAGTCATATACCCCGTCGACATCGCAGTATCGCTCATGATTGTTATGCTCCTTGAAAAATCCGTGTCCTATGCAGATGACGTACGCCCCAAGGCGTTACTTCATCTGCTCCTTCATGCTGTTGAGCTGCACCGCGTACGCGATCGCCATCGTGATCACGGCCATCGTGATCGCCAGGGCGGCGGCGTAGTTCGACTGGTTGCCCGCGAAGCTCAGGTTGTACGCGTACATGTTCGGCGTGTAGTACGTGGTGATCGAGTTGCCCGGCACCATGTTCTGCAGGATGCTCGGCTCGTTGAACAGCTGGAACGAGCCGATGATCGAGAAGATCACCGTGATCGCGAGCGAGCCCTTCAGTTCCGGCAGCTTGATGGACTTGATGATCTGCCATTCGCTCGCGCCGTCGATCGAGGCGGCCTCGTACAGCGAATGCGGGATCGTGGACAGCGAGCTGTAGAAGATCAGCATGTTGTAGCCGGTGAACTCCCAGGTCACGATGTTGCCGATCGCGGCGAGCAGCACGTTCGGGCTCAGCACGTCGAGGTTCGTGCCCAGCCAGTCGTTCAGGGAGCCGACCAGACCGTATTTCGCGCCGTACATGAAGCCCCACACCAAAGTCGACACCACGGCCGGCACCGCGTACGGCAGGAACGTGGTGATGCGGAAGAACTTCGCGCCGTGCAGCTTCATGGAATCCAAAGCCAAAGCCATCGCCGCCGACAGGAACAGCATGATCGGCACCTGCACGCAGGTGAACAGCGCGACCCTGCCGACCGAGCTCCAGAACTGCTGGTCGTGGAACAGACGAATGTAGTTGCTGATTCCCACGAACTTCGTGCCGCCGATCATCTGCTTCTGGAAGAAGCTGATGTAGATCGCGTACAGGATCGGGATCACGAACACGAACACGAACACCAACGCGAACGGCCACATGAACTTCCAACCACGCCAATCCGCCTTGTGTTTATTGACACGCACGGTTGCCGAATGCAGTGGCATATTGGCAACAACTTCCGTTGCTGACATCATTCTCTCCTTCGAGACATTTTTTGATTGTTTTTGATTGCCGCGCAAAGATTTCCGAGTGTGAAACAGGTGTGGATGGGAAAGCATCCCTTTCGCGCCTGTACTTTCACTCCACGGTGGAGCCTTGATGAATCGCACCCCGATCGTTGGACTGAAGAAATTCAGATTTCGATGATCGGGCGGCACGGTTCATGCCTTCGAGGACACCCGATGGTATTCTTTTTCCTTTCTTTCTATTGAACGGCAGTGGCATGATCCTTGCTTTTGGCGCCCTTGCTTGTAGTCTGCATCTTAAAACCGAAGGATTATGACTGACAAATAATTTCGATGATTTCGACGATTTCAACAATCAAGGCACTCACCAGAACAGGCACGCGCGATTGTATCGTGTGAGGGCCTACGAAGTTGATGGTTCAGCGCATGATAGCTGAACCGCCGGGGTTGCAATTTGGCACATATTCCAGGCAATTTGTTGATAGAAATATATAGCAGAGCTGTTATTGGCGACATCGCTGTTGATTTACGTTATAGGTTTTTCCGGTCTGTGTTGACTTCTTAGTAAAGCGTCGAAGTGTCCGATCATATGACGATGTATGTGCTTTTAGACGCGGCACATTCCTTGGGACAGCACTATATTCGCTAATGTGACTTTCTCGTTCTTTAGACAATGGATCATCAATTGTGTTGGCCCTCACACGATACAATCGCGCGTGCCTGTTCTGGTGAGTGCCTTGATTGTTGAAATCGTCGAAATCATCGAAATTATTTGTCAGTCATAATCCTTCGGTTTTAAGATGCAGACTACAAGCAAGGGCGCCAAAAGCAAGGATCATGCCATTGCTGCTCAATAGAAAGAAGGGAAACAATGAGGTTCTCGTTAGGAAAAATAATTGCTCTCTGCGGTGCTGCGGCGATGGTTGTTCCATTGGCAGCGTGTGGAACAACTCAGTCGGAAACTCCCGATGGGAGCGGTAAGACGGTTGTTAATGTTTGGGCTTGGGATAACAATCTTAAAGCTAATGCTAAGGTTTTCATGAAGAAAAACCCTAACATTGTCATCAAATTTACCAATGCCGGTAGTGGTAAAAATGAATACAAAGCTCTGAATAATGCTTTGGAAGCTGGCAGTGGAATTCCGGATATAGCCATGATTGAATATTATGCGATTCCTGAGTATGTAATTAAGGGCTCTCTTAAAAATCTGAATGACTATGGGACTGCCAAATATAAGGATTTCTACACCCCAGGTACTTGGAATGCAGTGAATTTCAATGGCGGTATGTATGGTATGCCAGTCGACTCTGGACCAATGGCTTTTTACTATGACAAAGAGGTATTTGACAAAGCTGGCATTTCTGAGCCGCCAAGTACTTGGGATGAGTTCTATCAAGATGCAAAGAAGATTAAGCAGATTGGTTCATATATTACTAATGATCCAGGGAACGCCGGATTCTTCAATGCAATGGTCTGGCAAGCAGGTGGACACCCATATTCCACATCTAAAGACGGCACCAAGGTTACCGTCAAACTCACTACTGATAAAGGAGTGCAGAAATTCTGTGACTTCTGGCAAAAGATGATTGATGAAGGACTAATCGAAACGAAGACAAAAGATAGTTCTGATGATTGGTATCGTTCAGTTGGTTCCGGAGAGTTTGCGAGCGTGATATCTGCTGCATGGGCTCCCGGCATGTTTTTAAACAATGCTTCGGAGGGTGCTGGAAAGTGGCGAATTGCTCAAATGCCAACGTGGAACGTCGGCGAGAAGGTAAGTTCTGAGTACGGCGGCTCCTCCCTTGCCCTGATGTCGTCATCCAAGAATGCGGATGCTGCGTACAAGTTTATGGAATTTGCCAGCACTAATTCTGATGCCATCATGTCCCGTGTGGACCAAGGTGGTTTTCCTGCTGATTTGAAGACCATGTCTAACGATAAATTCCTTAGCCAGACTACTATGGTGAACTCCGATGGAGACACGGTGGATTATTTTGGCGGTGAGAAGTTCAATGCTGAATTCGCCGAGGCTGCGAAGCGTGTCACATCTAAGTTCGAATTTCTGCCCTATGACGTTTATGCGCGAAGCGTTTTCACCGACACTGTCGGGGCGGCTTACACGGGACAGACCACAATGAAGGAAGGTGTGAAGGCTTGGCAGGACAAGCTCGTTGAGCAAGGAAAGAGCCAAGGCTTTACTGTGAACGAATAAGGATAACAATGGCTGGAATCAAGGACGTGGCGGCTCTCGCAGGAGTTTCCATAAGCACGGTTTCCTATGTGATGACAGGGAAACGTCCCATAGGGGCAAATACCCGTCGGAGAGTATTGCAAGCTGCGCGGGAACTTGGTTACTTGGCGAAAAACGGTGGTCCAGCTCCGTTGAGTGGTGAGACTCATTTCGTCGCGCTGAGTTCGCCTGTCCATGATTCCACCAGCTATACCAATTATTGTGCTTATTTTCTAAATTTCCTCAAAGCGGCCAGGCAACTTGGCTATGAAACGTTGCTGTTGACTGAGGAAACAGGAGATGAGCAGCTTCGCTCCATCATCGATACTGGGATGGTGGATGGTGTCGCTCTTATGGATGTGACTATGAATGATCCCCGAATTGAATTAGCTCAGCTTTCAAGTATTCCGGTCATTTCTATTGGACATCCTATGAACGAAATAAATGTGCCATGCATTGATACCGATTTTATTGAAATGGGTGAAATGATCATGCAAACGCTTTGTCGTAATGGGCACAGCAGAATTCTGTTTGCAGGGGGGAAGGAGATTGATTACGAACGAAATGGAGGTGCAAATTACCTCATTCGACTCAGGGCATCAATGCATGATGCTGCTGCGCGATATAAGATTCATATAGATGAAGAGTTTACCGACGAGGATGATTTCGATGCTGCCGAAAACCTACTTGAGAGGTTCATCTCGAGTGAGAACACAGCAATTGTGACTCAAGGCGGCCCATTGTTCCTTAATAATCTTGTTGCTGCGACGCGACAGCGTGGAATGAAGATTCCTCAAGATCTTTCGCTGATTTCAGCGGGAACATATACAGATTCCATAGGCAAGCGTCTGAGGATAGATGAATTTCCCTTAATGCCAGCAGAGTTGTGTCAACTGGGCATGAGCATGCTTGTCCGGCTCATGGATGGAACTCTAAAGGGAAAGGAAAAAGCAACATTGATTCATCCCGTATATAGGCAACGTGGATCCATAGCATCGCGTTGATGAAGAACTTGATTTAATAAGGAAACAAGATATGACTGATTTCAATCGTTCCGTCCTTCCCGACGCCGTGCGTTCCAACGGCGCGACCCCGAACCCGTGGTGGGCCAACGCGGTGGTCTACCAGATCTACCCGCGTTCCTTCCAGGACACGAACGGCGACGGCATCGGCGACCTGAAGGGCATCACCAGCCGTCTCGATTATTTGGCCGACCTCGGCGTGGACGTGCTGTGGCTGTCCCCGGTCTACAGGTCCCCGCAGGACGACAACGGCTACGACATCTCCGACTACCAGGACATCGACCCGCTGTTCGGCACGTTGGAGGACATGGACGAGCTGCTTGCCGAAGCGCACAAGCGCGGTCTGAAGATCGTGATGGATCTGGTGGTCAACCACACGTCCGACGAGCATGCCTGGTTCCAGGCCTCCCGAGACAAGGACGATCCGCATGCCGACTGGTATTGGTGGCGTCCGGCCAGGCCGGGCCATGAGCCGGGCACTCCGGGTGCCGAGCCGAACCGGTGGGGTTCGTATTTCGGTGGTTCCGCCTGGCAGTACGATCCGAAGCGTGGCGAATACTACCTCCACCAGTTCTCCAGGAAGCAGCCGGATCTGAATTGGGAGAATCCGGAGGTGCGCAAGGCCGTGTACAGGATGATGAACTGGTGGATGGATCGCGGCATCGACGGCTTCCGCATGGACGTGATCACCTTGATCTCGAAACATCTCGATAGCCACGGACGGCTGCCTGGAGAGGTCGACTCGGAATTATCCGAAGGAGAGATAGGCGAAGAGGGATATACGAACGCGAGCCCGTTCTGTTCCGATGGTCCGCGGCTCGATGAATTCCTCGCCGAAATGCGCCGTGAGGTGTTCGAGGGCCGTGAGGGCTACATGAACGTCGGCGAGGCGCCGGGCATCACTCCGGAACGCAACGAGTTTATTACCAATCCGGCCCACAAGGAACTCGACATGCTGTTCCTGTTCGACCACGTCAGTGTCGATCAATCCCCCGAATCAAAATGGGATACACGCGCTTTTGTTCCTAAAAAACTTCAAGATAGAATGAGCAGACAGCAGGAGGCCGTGAGGAACGCCGGCTGGGCCAGCCTGTTCTTCTGCAATCATGACCAGCCGCGTGTCGTGTCCCGTTGGGGCGACGACTCTGACCGCGAGTCGCGCGAGTTGAGCGCCAAGGCGTTCGGCATGCTGCTGCACATGCACCGCGGCACCCCCTACATTTACGAGGGCGAGGAGCTGGGCATGACCAACGCCCACTTTACCGAGCTTGGCCAGTACCGCGATCTGGAGGCCATCAACGCCTACCGCCAGCGCGTGGAGGAGGCCAAGTGCCAGTCCGCCGAATCGATGATGGCGGCCCTCGCGCTCATCGGACGGGACAATTCGCGCACGCCGATGCAGTGGGACGCTTCCAGGTATGCCGGCTTCACCCCGGCGGACGCGGCGACGGAGCCGTGGATCGGCGTGAATCCGAATCACGTGGAGATCAACGCCGCCGAGGAGTTCGACGATCCGGATTCCGTGTACGGCTTCTACAAGAAGCTCATCGCCATGCGCCACAATAACGCGACCGTCGCGACGGGTGAGTGGAATCTGCTTGCTGCCGATGACGAGCAGGTATATGCCTTCACTCGCACCGGCGGCGACGATACGATTCTCGTTGTCGTCAACCTCACCGATAAATCCGCCGGCCTGCCGGGAGAAGTGGCGGAGCTGCTCGGCGATGGCGTCGCGGAATCGCAAATACTGCTCAGCACTTATGATGTTGCGCATGGCGTGAGGTCGATCGCTCGTGGCGAGCTTGCTCGTTGGGAGGGAGTCGTGATTCAGCTCTAATGACTCAAGCTGACTTCATGTTCACGCTCGACCTTACCCTGGTTGAGTGTGAACATGAAGTCAATGTCAGGGGCGTGTCTATCTCCCGGAGTGGCGTCTCTTAATGGGGAAGTCGATGTCCGTCAAATGTGAATTGGAGAACACTGGCTGGTGCCGCTCACGGTGTTCTCGCTTTCCCGTGTGGGGCTGATACATATTGTAGTTTGCCGTGATGCAAGGATGCTTCGTTGTGTATTTATTGTCAATAAGCATTACTGAAAACTGTTGTGTGATGCAAATACAAGCATTTCTGTCTTTTGTGAATACTCTATGTTTGGCTAAATTGCAATGCTTTGGCATTGTTTGTAGCTTGCTTCTGATTTAAATGTAAGGAAACTTGACAAAAAGGAATTGCGTATATATGCTGTGATTATCCGGCGCGATGAGGTGCCGGAATAATCTCACGAAGGAGAGAGATATGCGATCCCACACTCAGCGTTTGATGGTTTGCGCAGCTTCTTTCGCGGCCCTGTGCATGGGTCTTGCAGGATGCGGTTCCGACACTGCCAGCTCCGGCGGGGATTCCGGAGAGGTCGTCAACCTCACCTACATGCATCGTCTTCCGGATTCCGAAGGCATGACTTTGGTCAAAGACATTGTTGCCAAGTGGAACAAGGATCATCCGAACATTCAGGTCAAGGCCACCAAGTTCGATGGTGCCGCACAAGACATGATCAAGAAGCTGGAAACCGACGTCAAGGCCGGCAACGCTCCGGATCTTGCACAGGTCGGCTACGCCGAAGTGCCTGAGGTGTTCACCAAGGGCTTGCTCGAAGACGTGACCGAAGAGGCCGCGAAGTACAAAAGCGACTTCGCCGAAGGCCCATATTCCATGATGCAGGTTGACGGCAAGACCTACGGCCTGCCGCAAGACACCGGCCCGCTTGTGTACTTCTACAACCAGAAGGCCTTCGACGAACTGGGCATCAAGGTTCCCAAGACCAAAGACGAGCTGATCTCAGCGGCAAAGACCGCGGCTGCATCCGGCAAGTACATCATGGATTACGAAGCCGATGAGGCTGGCAACATTTTCGCCGGTCTGTCCAACGCCTCCGACCCGTGGTACACCGTCAAGAACAACGCTTGGGTAGTCAACACCAACGGCAGCGGTTCGAAGGCCTTTGCCGAAACCTTCCAGGAACTGATAGACAACAAGGCCACGCTGACTAACCCGCGTTGGGTGCCGTCGTTCGATGCATCCCTGCAGGATGGCACGCTGATCGGCAACATCGGCGCCGCTTGGGAGGCTCCGCTATTCAAGGACTCCGCAGGAGACACCGGCAAGGGTGACTGGCGCGTCACCCAGATCGGCGACTGGTTCGGCAATGGCACCAGCACCGGCCCTGACGGTGGTTCCGGCGTCGCAGTGCTCAAGGGCTGCGAGCACAAGGCCGAAGCCATGGAATTCCTCGACTGGTTCAACACTCAGGTTGAGGATCTGACGTCCCAGGGTCTGATCGTGGCCGCCAATACCGAAACCGCAAAGACCCCTGAATCCTGGAGCGAATTCTACGGCGGTCAGGATGTCATGAAGGAATTCGCTACTGCCAACGACAACATGGTCGCATTCAACTACATGCCGGGCTACTCCGCAGTCGCCTCGGCCATGAAGGAAGCCGCCGACAAGGCAACCGATGGTTCCGGCAAGGTGGCGGATGTGTTCCCTGTGGCACAGCAGACCTCCATCGACACCCTTAAGAACTACGGTCTGCCTATAGCGAAGTGATCGACGTATGGAGTCGGAGATCACCCGCTTTGATTCCATAACCCCTCCAACGACGGTGTGAAGCCAACGCAACACACGGCTTCGCACCGTTGTCCATAACATTTCTCACAAATATTCCTCCCCGTGAATATTTCCTATGAATCGATCTAGCTGATTCGACGGAGCGGCTGAAACCGGCACTCCTCTCCCGTGATGACGATTTGGATACGGCGATTCGAACTGTGAAAGATGCCATTAACGATGAATGGCATCCGATGCGAAAGATAGGTACATCATGACTGCAACAACGCATGCGGCGAAACCAAAGCGCACTGATGCGCAACGCCGCGAGAATCGAACAGGATGGGCGTTCATGGCGCCATTCGGCATACTGTTCGCCATCGTATTCATCATCCCGATTTTCTATGCCATCTATTCCAGCTTCTTCCGTCAGGTCACCGAGGGCGGCGGCGCGTACGGCGGCGGCGAATTGGTGAATAAATTCGTAGGATTCCAGAATTTCGAGTACGTGCTTACGTCCGGCAATTTCTGGTCCGGTGTGGGCAGGGTGCTGATCTACACCCTCATTCAGGTGCCGCTGATGATCATCATCGCGTTGGCTTTGGCGATGGTCATCGATTCGTTCGTGGTCAAGCACATCACGGGTTTCCGTCTCGGCTACTTCCTGCCGTACGCCATTCCAGGTGTGGTCGCATCCATCATTTGGGTGTACCTGTATAACGGTCAGATTTCGCCGATCGTCAAAGGTCTTGCGGCCATCGGAATAAACGTTGATTTCTTCAGCAAGAACGTTGTGCTCGCTTCCATGGCAAACATCACCACATGGACGTTCACCGGCTACAACATGCTGATTTTCTTGGCCGCACTGCAGGCGATTCCGCACGAACTGTACGAAGCCGCACGCATTGATGGCGCAAGTGGATGGCAGATCTCCATGCGCATCAAACTGCCGAACGTGCGTTCCGCGGCGCTGCTGTCCATGTTGCTGTCCATCGTCGGCACAATCCAGCTATTCAACGAACCGCAGATCATGCAGACCGCCGATCCGGGCACCTCCAAAACCTATACGCCAATGATGATGGCCATGAACACTTCCCAAGGCACGCTGACTCCGGGCGGTGACGGACCCGCATCGGCGGTCGCCATCGTCATGGCACTGATCGCAGGCGTTCTCGCCATGATCTACGCACTGGTCGAGAGGAAGGCGAACGAACAATGAGCAACGCAGTCGCAGCAAGAAAAGACGAACGCGCCCGCAGAAAAGCGGAACGCATGATGGAAAAGCAACGCGAAGCGGCCGAACACGATCTGCCGCGCTCCATGCGCCCATCGCCGATCGCCAAAACCATTACCGTGATCGTGCTCGTCGTAGCGCTGATCTACTTCCTCTTCCCAATCTATTGGGCCATCATCGCATCCACCAAAACACCATCGCAGCTGACCAGCAGCAACGGATTGTGGTTCGCCGTCGGACTTGACCAGATTCCCGACGCCATCGCAACCAACTATTCGAAGCTTATGGGGTGGACCCGTGGCCAATTCCGGCGTTGGGTGCTGAATTCCCTGATCTACTCCGGGGTTTCCGCACTGATCGGCACCATCATTTCGGTGATGGCAGGCTATGCCACCGCAAAATTCAACTTCCGTGGCAAGGCCATCGCCATCGGCGTGGTCATGGGATGCATGCTGATGCCGGTCGCACTGCTCACCATTCCGCAGTACTCCATCTTCCACGCACTGCACCTGACCAACACCATGCTGGCGATCATCATCCCGTGCTGCGTTTCGCCATTCGGCTTCTTCCTCGGACGCGTGTACGCGCAAACCTCCGTACCGAACGAACTGCTGGAAGCGGCCCGCATCGACGGCGCCGGTGAAGCGAGAATCTTCTTCACCATCGTGCTCCGACTGCTCGCCCCAGCCATGGTGACCATCTTCCTGTTCCTCTTCGTAGGAACGTGGAACAACTTCCTGCTGCCGTTGATGATGGTTTCCTCCGACACCCTCAAGCCGGTCACGCTCGGCCTGTATGGCATGGTATCGCTCGCAACCTTCAATGATCGCGGATCGCTGATGATGGGCGCACTGCTCGGCGTACTGCCGGTGATCGTGCTCTTCCTCGGCTTGCAGCGCTACTGGCAGGCCGGCCTCGCGGCAGGCGCGGTCAAGGGCTGACGGGCATCCATCCAACTCCATGCGTGGCATGCAAACGCCACGCATGGAGTTGGATCAACAGAACAACCGTAATCCGGGCCCCACTATTTCAGGCAGGTACATGCAATGAACGCAAGACTGCACCATAACGGCCGTTCGCAAGGATGCGTCGGCATCGACATCGGCGGAACGAAAATCGAAGGCGTGCTGCTCGACGCAACAGACCGCGTCATCGACGTCTGCCGTATGCCATCGCACTCCGGTGAAAGCAATGTCGTAACCGACATCGTGCGCGTCGCCCGCATACTGTCCAACGAAGCGCTGCCCATCGGCATTGGCATTCCAGGGCAGGTGAACTGCGCAACCGGGCAAGTGAGCAACGTCGTCAATCTTGATATTGAAACGTTGGAACTTGGCGAACGCGTCAGCGCAATCATGCACGCTCCGGTGCACGTGGAAAACGATGTGAACGCGGCTGCGGTCGGAGCCGCGGAATTCGTGGAACAAGTCGACGGCAACGCAACCGTCGTATTCCTCAACTTTGGCACGGGACTGGCCGCAGGACTCGTGCGCGGCGGACAAGCCGAACACGGGTACAGCGGATCCATCGGCGAAATCGGGCACCTACCCATCGACCCCAACGGATTCGAATGCCCATGCGGGCAGCGTGGATGCTTGGAAACCGTGGCATCCGGCGGGGCCGTGGCAAAACTTTGGCCCTCCGCAAACCCGCCCATGCCTGATCTCATCCGCAAAGCGCGGCAAGGAGACGGGCATGCCAACGACGTGCTCACCATGGTGGCCCACGCCATGGGCGACACCATCCAAATCGTCGCGCAAGCCTACGATCCGCAACGCATCATCATTGGCGGAGGCATGGCGAAAACCGGTGACGCACTCATCGAAGTCATCCAAGCCGAACTGAGCCGCAGAGCCGAAGGATGCCGATTCCTGACCACACTCGACATCGCATCGAAAATCAGAATCGCAGCCATTGACCAACCAATCGGCGCAATCGGCGCGGCGCTCGCGGCAAAACGAGCGCAACCGCAATCGTGAATGCGTGATACTTCAGGCAGACTGGAACAAGCGCAACAATTCCGGAAATCCAGATACGGCAATCCGAGAATCACAATCGAGAATTGAAATCGATAATCGAGAATTGAAATCGATAATCGACAATCGAAAGGCGAATCGATGGCAAGCGAGAACACCCGCAAATGGGCGATCATTCCCGAACCGAACAGCATGACGGTCGGCGAAGGCACGGTGCTGTTGCCCTATGCGGGGCGCGTGAACGAATCCATTGCGATTGGCGATGGCGATTTCCTGCTTGCACATCAGCTTGTTGCCGACATACGTTCCGCGACAGGCACTGATTGGGATATTGCGACGGGCGATATGTGGTCGGGTTTCATCAGATTGCGTATTGCGGATTCGTGGGATTTCGATTCGCAGGATGGCGGTACCGCCGGCGCATACACGCTGACTATCAACACTGACGGCATTACGATTACCGGTTGCGATTTCGAGGGCGTGCGCAACGGCGTGCAGACCCTGCGCCAACTCATACGGCAAAACGGTGGCGTACTGCCGGAACTGCAGATTGCAGATGCCCCCGCATGCCAAATCAGGGGATATTATTTGGACGCGACGCGCGGCCGAGTGCCAACGCTCGCATGGCTCAAACAGTGGGCAGACAAACTCTGCCTCTACAAATACAACCAACTGCAGCTGTACATCGAGCATACGTTCGCATTCGACGGTATGAGCGAAACATGGCGCGGATCAAGCCCGCTCACGCCGGCAGACACACTCGAATTCGACCAATACTGCGCGAACCTTGGCATCGAACTCGTGCCGTCAGTCTCCACATTCGGACACCAATATGTGGCCATGCGCACGCAGGAACTGCGCGAACTCGGCGAATTCCCCGAAGACGCAGACCGGCCGTTCAGCTTCATCGAACGCATGAGGCACCACACACTCAACGTCGCCGACGATCGAGCCTTCGCATTCTCTGCGCAACTGGTCGACTCGTATCTGCAACTTTTCCGTTCGAAGCGATTCAACATCTGCGCCGACGAAACCTTCGACCTCGGCAAAGGCAAGTCGAAGCAGGAAGCGCAACGCGTGGGCGTCGCAGCGCTGTACGCAACATACGTGGGCAAACTCTGCGAACACCTGTCTAAGCAGGGCCGCGAACCCATGCTCTGGGGAGATATCGCCGTCGAAATGCCGGAAATCCTCGAAACCCTGCCGAACAATGTCACACTGCTGAACTGGCAGTACGAACCGGAAGCGACCGACGAAAAAATCCAACTCGTGGCGCAAGCCGGAGCCAAACAAATCGTATGCCCGGCCGTATGGGGGTGGAATGCGCTGCTGCCGCGCATCGACGATGCGTGGAACAACATTTCACGCATCGCGCGCTACGGCATCGACTGCGGTGCGGAAGGCATGCTCGTCACCGATTGGGGCGATTTTGGGCATATCAACGATCCGCGCATGGCGGTTCCCGGCATGATATTCGGTGGGCACTATGCGTGGAATCCCGCAGAAGATACTGCCGAAAATGATTTGCTTGAGCGTATTTCGCGCGTCGAATATGGCGATTGCAGCGCACGATTCGTTGCATTGCTTCGTAACGCTTCCGCGCAAGCCGTATTCACTTGGCGTGAGCTTGTGGAATATCTCGAATTGGATGACGGCACGGGAAACTGCAATACCGATGTTGCGCAAACCATTCCCTGCCTGGCCGATCGCTTGGTTGATCATTTATCTGACTGTGGAAACGCAATGACTGTGCGTGAAGCACGCAATCGCATGATGCGCAATATGGCAACGACAATCGAACGAATTCCGCAAGCCAATCGTGCATTGCAACAATGCATGGTCGACATCGCGCCGATTGCGGCACATATGGGAAATCCGGGCATTACTGCTGCCGTACGCATCGCCATGGAAGGGCAGCTGCTGCTCAATCGAGTGGGATTCGCGCTCGCCGAAGCGCATGACGTGCGTGATGCGCATGACGCTGGCGATTGGCGGCCTTCCGATTATCGTGCGCTGGCGCGCGAGCTCGAATGCTGGTGCGAGGCCTATGCGAAGGAATGGAACGCGACAAGCCAACCGTCGGAACTGCATCGCATTCAGGAAACCGTGTGGAAAGCAGCCGACGAGCTTCGACGAATCAGCAAATAAATCATCAAGAAATCAGCAAAACGAAAAACGTCAATCCAATGTCAATGAAAGGAACATCATGACCGAAGTCATCATCGTGAAAAACGAGCGCGAAGCAGGCGATATTTACGGCCGTTCAGTCGCCGATCTCATCAAAACCAAGCCGAATGCGGTGCTGGGACTGGCAACCGGATCCAGTCCGCTCGCCGCATACCAGTCGCTCGCACGCATTGTGCACGGCGAGCATATTGACGTATCGCAGGTGCGTGGTTTCGCATTGGACGAATATTTGGGATTGCCGCTTGATCACCCGCAGTCATATCATTCCACCATTCACCGCACGGTTGTGGAACCGCTTGGACTGAACCCTGATTTGGTGCACGTGCCTGGTGACGTGCTCGACGGGGCGCCGCTGAGCGACGGCGAACGCATTGCGGCTGCCGGCCCTGCCTACGATAAGGCAATCGAAGAGGCCGGTGGCATAGATGTGCAGATTCTGGGCATTGGCACGGATGGGCATGTGGGCTTCAATGAGCCGGGATCGTCGCTTGCTTCCGGCACGCGCGTCAAAACGTTGGTTGAGCAGACGCGCATCGATAACGCCCGATTCTTTGACGACGACATCGACAAGGTGCCTACGCATTGCATCACGCAGGGTATCGGCACGATTCTCAAAGCCCGCCACTTGGTGCTGCTTGCCTTCGGTTCGGGCAAGGCCGAGGCTGTGGCCGAAACGGTGGAGGGCGGTGTGAGTGCGTTCTGCCCGGCGTCTGCGCTGCAAATGCATCCGCACGCCACCATCATTGTGGACGAGGAGGCCGCGAGCCGCCTGCGTCACAAGGACTACTACCGTTACGCCTACGCCCACAAGCCCGCCTGGCAGCACATCTGATTGCTGCTCCGCAGTCGGTGTCCGCTAGCGTCCGGATTCTTCCACTCGCTGGAACATTCTGGACGTTTTTCGGCCTCCCAGCGGGAGGATTCCTCCACTCGCTGGAAGGTTTTGGGCAGTACGGGGGTATTTGGCAGTCCAGATTCCTCCACTGACTGGAGGAATTGGGACTCTGAGGTGGCTGTTAGCGGGAGGATTTCTCCACTGACTGGAAGGATTGGGTTGCTGATGGGCTTGTCAGCGGGGTAATTCTTCCACTGAATGGAAGAATTGGATGCTAATTGAGGAATATGGCTGGGAGTGAATTGGAAGGTATGAAGATGGAACAGTCTCGTGAGCGGTTTGCGAATGAGGTGGACGTTGCGTTGGCGCAGTCGGCCCGTCCGTTTGCGATTCGCAATGCGCGCAAAGTCGATGCGCGAGGTGTTGCGGAACATTATTGGCTGGTTTCCGATGGTAGCGCGATTATTGCGACTGGGAATCGGGACGCTGATTTTGCTGCGGCTTGCGCAAGCGTCGGTTTGGATGCCGATACTGATTCCGATTCGGTCAGTTCGGCTGATTCCGGCAATGCCATGACCGGTTCGGCCGGTTCCGTAACCGACGCTGCAGGTCGCATGATGACTCCCGGTTATGTTGACATTCATGCGCACGGTTCGTGGGGCAGTTCCTTCGATGATGGCGTGCAGGGCATACGTTTGGCTCGCGCGGGTCACATGATGCACGGCACCACCCGCCAAGTGCTCAGTTTGATCACCAATCCGCTTGACGTGATGTGCGCCAATCTCGAAACCGTGCACGGCATGATGAGCGCCCGCCCTGACATTCTCGGCGCGCATCTGGAAGGACCGTTCCTTGCGCTGTCTCGCAAGGGTGCGCATGATCCGGAATGTTTGAAGGATCCGGTTCCCGAATATGTTGATCGGCTTTTGCAAGCGGCAGGCGGCTGTCTGCGTCAGATCACCATCGCCCCCGAATTGCCGCACGGCATTGATGCGATTCGTCGCTTCGCGGCGGCCGGAGTGGTTCCTGCGGTAGGACATTGCGATGCCGATTATGCGACCGCTCGCAAGGGTTTCGACGCGGGCGCGGGCATTATGACGCACATGTTCAATGCGATGAATGGCTTGCATCATCGCGAGCCTGGTCCAATTCCGGCTGCTGTTGAGGATCCACGCGTCACTATCGAGTTGATCAATGATGGTTTTCATGTGCAGAATCCGATGGTGCGTTTGGGATTTGGTTTTGCACCGCATCGCACGGCATTCGTGACTGATGCCATGGCTGCTACCGACTGCCCGGACGGTCATTATCTGCTGGGTGCGTTGGATGTGGATGTGATCGATGGTCACGCTCGGCTCGTGTCGAATGGTGCGATTGCCGGTTCCACGCTGACGTTGGAAAAGGCTGTTCAGCGTGCGGTGCTCGAATTGGGATTCACGCCCGCCGACGCGGTGGAGGCCGCCACGTTGACTCCGGCCAAAGCATTCGGTTTCGACCGCGCGAACCCGGTCACCAAGCAACCTCTCGGTCTGCTTGCTCCCGGCTACGCTGCCGACGTGCTTCTGCTCGATCCCGCCACCTGGTCCGTCACCCACGTCTGGTGTGACGCTCGCCCTCTCCGCTAAAGCGAGATTACTGAAGCGAGATTACTGAAGCACAATTGCAGGGCCGGCTCCGCAACAGGATGCCGGCCCTTGCCGTATCTCAAGTTTTTATATTTAGTCTTGCGGGATGAAGCTGTCGCGTGCGACGAGACTGGTGGAGATTCGCATATGCTGGCTGATTTTGCGGTCGGCGGTCAGCGCTTCGGCAAGCATAAGCACCGCGGCTTTCGCAAGCTCGTCCTGGCTAATGTCGTACGACGACAATGCGGGAGACGTGTATTTTGCGATCTCCTGATTGTTGATGCTGATCACTTTGATATCTCGCGGCACCATCACATTTTCGGTGGCAAATGCCTGCAGCACGCCAACCGCCAACGGATCGGCTGCGACGATTACCGCGTCGGGCAGATCGTCCGCATGATCCTGCACCAACTGACGCCCCTGCAAACGGCCGTTTTCCACAGTGAACGGGCCGTCCGCATACACCAATCCTTGCGCATCCAATCCCAAGCGCAACGCCCAATTGCGGAATGCGAACGTACGAATATCTTCCGGATATTCATGCTTGCCCATAATGTTGCCCAAGCCGCCAATGAAGCCGATCCGAGAGCAACCCGACCCCATAAGCGCGTCGATCGCATCCAATATGGTTTGTTCCAAATCCGGCTGTACCGAATCGAACAATGCCGGCGCAGGATTGATGTCGATGAATACGCCGTGGGGGAGCTTCTTATGCAAGCGGTGAAGCGTCTTGTGATTTAGTGGGGACGGGCCGATCGAAATAAATCCCGCGTATTTATCGGCATCGGCGATCAGCGAATCCACGTCCTCGTGCATGGTCACGTTCATACGCTGCTCTTCGGCATGCTTGACGAGCACTTCGCGCAGCTCGTCGAAATACGCGTCCTGCAAGCCCTTGTCGGGTACGACATTGTCGAGAATCGCAACATCCTGCGGAATGGTGATGCGCTGGTATTGCGGTACGTTCTTGTATCCCATTTCCAGACTGGCGTTTAGAATCTTCTCGCGGGTGGAATCCTTCACCGAAAAAGTGGGATCGTCCTTCAAAACCCTGGAAACAGTGGCTTGGGAGAAACCTACCCGTTTCGCTATCTCTCTGATAGTGGCCATGTGAATCCTCCTCAAAGCCATCGTTGGCTAAACACGTTTACTAATTAATTTAGCACACATGCTCCCATCTCGCCATATTTCCTCCAAGCGTTTCACGAGATGAAGCAATCGTGCGACAAACGAGACTCCTCTTTACTCAGCTTGCCTCGGGGCGGCTTCGGGCAATGAAGTGCCCATGGTTTCGAGGCGCATGAGGAACTCGTTGGCGCTCATGGCGTTGCTCAACAGCGTGCCCTCGGCGAGCGTGCCTCCGATGGAACGGATGAACTCAACCTGGTCCAGGGACTCCACGCCATCGAACACCACATGGAACGCATCGTTATCGCGCGAAATCTCGAGCGTGCGCTGCATGATCTGCTTTGCGCGAGGCGTACGGAAATCGCGAACCACCGTCTTGTCGAATCGTGCGAAATCCAATGGCAGATGCGCGAACGCGGCAACCTCCGAATACGTGGTGCCAGCATTGGTCAAACCCAACTCGACGTTCGGCAAGGCGGCAAGAGCGGCAACCTCATCATCAACTTCATCATGCACCACATGAATGGCATGCGATCCCAGCTGCAGGCCGAAACGCAGCTGTGGCTGCTCATGAGTCAACTGCTCCAAGCGCTCGTGGAAGATGGACGCGCCTAATTCCGAACCATTCATGCAAATGTCCACAATATCCAATTCGGGTGCCACCTTGCGGAATGCGGTCATGTCTTTCACGCAGGTTTCCAGCACGTCGAGCGTCAGCTGCACGCTCATGTTGAGACGATGCGCTTCAGCCGTTACGAAATACGGTGCCAGTGTACGGCCCTTCGCGTCATGCACGCGCACAATCGTATCCAGCGAAGTGATACGTTTCGTATTCACATCGAAAATCGGCTGGTAGAGCACGGAAATCGTATTGTCTTCGATCGCATGGCGAAGCACGTCGGAAGCGTTGAAATGGTCTCCCGAACCATTCTGCGCGGCGAGCGTGGACGTCATGCCGTCGACTACGGGCAGATTGGAGCTCTCCGACTCGTAGATGTGCGCGCTCGCATCGGCGAGGAGCACGGAGAAGCCGTCTGTCGCGTTCGAGAACGAAATGCTGCTCGATACGTCCACGGAAACCTCGCCTTCTTCGGTGTATACCGGCATGACGGCAAGATTGCGCATGCGCGTGGCCAACTCCTCCACATCGCTGGTTGACGTCACATCGGTTACGATCATGGCGAATTCCGCGCCGTTCACGCGCGAAAGCGTGGCGTTTCCCGGCAGCAGCTGGCTTAAACGCATGCCCACGGATCGCAGCACGGCATTGCCGATTTTGCGTCCATAATGTTCGTTGACGGTGCGCAAATGCTCCACGCCGAAATACACCACGGCAACCAGATTATGCACATTCTCGGTCTGCAGACTCTTCAAATGTCCGATGAACGCACGATACGTGAGTGCGCCGGTCAGCGTATCCGTTTCCGATTCGGTGCGTAGCAGCGTCACTTCCTTGTTCACGCGTAACGATTCGGTAAGCACTTCGCCGCAGGTGAGCAATATCGTCTCGTCGGTCGACATGAACGGACGATTCCAAATACTGCGTTCCATCGCGAGATAATACTGTCGCGAGCCGGTGGAAATAGGCGCGGAATAGCGGTAGGAATACCCTCTTTTATCAAGATTGTTTGCATTGCTGATGAAACAGCGCATGCGGGTGAGGCCACGATTGATGCGTCTTACGACGGTCTCTTCCGGCACTTGATTCGGCAACGGCAGCGCGTCGCTTACATTCGCTATGCATTTCAACGCACTTCGGGATCGCGTGAGCCGGCTCATCGTATCGACCGTCATCAGCAACAGCGAGTAGGCGATCAGTGCCAGCATGAACACGGAAAGCACGGTGGCAGTATCCGAGCCAATATTGGCGAACTCCAGAATTTCAGGAATCCACACAATCGCCATCAAATCAGCCAAAGCCATGGCAAGAATGTGAGACAGCGAATACTCGCGCATGGCTTTACGAATCGGAATTTGTACAAAAAAGAACGTTACAATATCACAAATCAATCGAATAATCGGCACTGCAACAGTCATAATCAGTAATGGCAGCAACCAATGCTGGAATTGATAAGGATTAATCGCAGCATTGACGGAATTCTGGCTGATGATAATTGACAGTACGTGAGAAGTGTTCGCAAATAATATTTTGATCAGTGGGATTGGCGCAAGCGTGGTTCCGGCGCGAAGAATGCCGATTTTCAGACTGCGTGCGGTGATGATCGACGTGATGATGGTAACGATGATCAGGAACATGGCCACGTCGGGAAAATAGCCGGTTACCAGCAGTATGACGGTCAACGGTGGCAGCACGGTGTGTTCGGCGGCAACGCGATACGACGAACGCTTTTTGTGGTAGATCAGGCACGGCAGAAAACACAGCGACCATATGCAGATGCGCGCAGGGTCTTCCATAAGTTGCTGCACGCCTTCCTGTGCATGGAATGCGATTGCGGCCGCAATGCACAACGCATAGATGATGGCCAGAATGGTGAGTCTGGCTGGTTTTCTGATGCCGTCTTTTGGCTGGCTGCCGGTGGCTGCCTGATGCTTTGATTGCTTCGATGTCATGATTGCCTGATTTCGTTCCCCTGTTGCGTGCCACTTTTACTGAAAAGTAGCGACTGCCTTGTGTTCCTGCCTTGTATTGTGTCTGTGGTCGCGTCTCGCTGCGGCAAGCGTTTATAGCACCGGTCCGATGATGCGCCACGGTGCGTTCGTGCCTTCCTCGGCGCTGTCCGGCTGCTCGTTTTCGTTGTTGCCCAACGATTCGTAGATATTGCCGTTCCAGATCACCTTGTCGCCTTGCTTGTACAGTACTCCCGGTTCCCACGTGGGGTAGGCCTGCTGCGAGGAATTCCAGCTGGCATTGTCGAAGTCGACGAGCGTGCCCGGCGTGCCTCGGAATCCTGACCCCAATGTGGTGGCGAATTCGCCGTCCGTCTGTTTCATGCCGCTGCAGAACGTTTTGAGCGTGTTGGTGTTCGTATAGTTTTCGCCGCATTGCTGGTCGCGGTTCAGCGACCACATGCTTAAGCGGCCCAGGCTTGTTTCCAGTGCGAACGTGTTGATTTCGCGCGCATTGTCGAGCGTGAAATACTCGTTTTTGGTATCGTTCTGGCCGATGAGCACGGTGGCTCCCAACAGCTCCCAGATCTGATGGTCGCTGAAGAGTTTGCCGCGACTGTACAGCAACGTTTTGTATTGCGCGTGGGCCGCGTTCAGCGAACTTTTGATCAGCGTGGATTGCGTGATCGACGTGGACGCCACGTTGAAATCCATGGTCATGAGATTCACGGTGGATAGCGTCACGCCGGCATCCAGAAACGCGTTCACGGTTTGCATTCCTTGCATTGTAAGGCCTTTCGCGTCGGCCGGAAGCGTCAAACTGATGATCAGATCGTGACTGGTATCGTCTTTCCCTTTGTTTTTGGCTTTTTCGTTGGCGATGAGTTTTGCCACGGCTTGCGCTCGCCGGGTTGCGGTTTCGCTGTACCCGTCGAGATTCGAGTTTTCGATGTCGAAGTCGAGCGAGGTGATGTGATAGCGGTCGATCACCTGCTGGTATGCGTCGGCAAGGGAATCGACGTCGGAACATGCGCTGGCAAGTTCGGTGCCGTTCTGCCCGCCGAAGCTGACGGTTACCGTGCGATCGGTTTTGTAGGTTTGCGCGATACGGCTGTCGAGATCGAGCGTGGAGGCCGCTTCGTCGAGCGTGTAGTAGCCGCCCCAGCTGGGCTGGCAGCCGTCGCCGGCGGTGACGAATCCGAGAATCACATTCCGGTAGACGTTGCCTACCTTGGATTCGAACTCGTATGAGGGTGTTGCGGTCACGTCCACATAGCCGCCGAACCAGGGTTCCGGCAATTTCTTAGCCGCCGTTCGCGTGAACGTGATCCACGACCATGTGCCGGCCGCGACGAGCGCGATGCACAGTATCGCTATGAACAGTCGGAGGAAGGAAAATCGTCTTCCTGGAAACAGGGGTTTCATCATTCCCTTTCGAAATCGTCAGGTCACCAATGCTGATGGGGACATTGGGGCGTCTAGCAGGCTGTGTCCCGCTGGGCTTCAGTGCATATGCGGGGGATTTTACGGGGGATTAAGCTTTCCTCTCGTGCGCTGTTTTTCTTATATCTCGCTTACAGTTAGGGAGTGTAGTCTGTGGCTAGTACGACGATTTCAACAGTGATGTATGGTTTATGCAGGTGAGGCAGCGCTGATAAGGCAAAGGGGTATATGGTGGCAAAAATAGGGGATTTTGACGGCGATGACCGCAGGCACCAGTGGGGTGCTGAAACCTCCACGCAACCGCTTGCGATCATGCATGCCAAGCCTTCGCCAACGCGCGTTGTGCGTGGTTACGTTGCCATCATCTGCACGGTTGTTTCATGGCTGATCTACATGATCACGATGATTCTGTCGTTGTTCGTCAACAATCCTTCACTCACGTTACGTTTCGTGGTTGAAGGCGTGCTGTACATGACGATTGTGACCACGCTGATTTTCAGCGCGCTCGTCTACTTGACCACACGGCAAGGGGCGCTATACCGTTTCATCCGGCATGAACGCGTGCCTCGGGCGATGCTCGACGACCATTTCGCACACAACTACGATAAGGGAATCACAGTGCTGATTCCTTCGTACGTGGAACAGCCGAAAGTCGTCGAAAAAACGATCTGGTCGGCGGCATTGCAGGAATTTCCCGACCTTGCAGTCGTACTCCTAATCGACGATCCTCCGCATCCTAACAATGACGAAGCGCGAGCGATTCTCAAAGCAAGCCGCGAACTCATGCCGAAAGTATTGGCCGAATTGGCGGCACCTGCGGAACGTTTCACCAAAGCGCGCGACGAAACCGTTGCGGCGCTCGCCGATCAGATGGACGCAAGGCGTAGTGTGGTCGCACGCTGTGCGGAAGACTATCGTGCGGCCGCGCAATGGTTGGAGCATAAGGCCGACACATGGCTGGTCGAAGATCATACCGACGATTTCTTCTGCGACCAGGTATTGCGCGGTCTTGCACGCGACCTGCGTTTGACGGAACAGGCGTTGAACGAATCGATCACCCTGCAGCAGCATGTCGACGCGAATCGCATTCTGCAACTGTACGAACGTTTGGTACGCATTTTCACCGCAAAAGGATGGTCGTTCGAACGCAAGCTGTATGCGTCGACCTCCCGTGAAGGCAACAAAGCCATGAATCTGAATTCGTTCATCGGATTGATGGGGCACTCGCTCAAGCGCGTGGAAACGTCGGACGGGGTGATTCTGCGTGACGTGCGCGAGGGAGAATCTCCCGATTTCGTGATGCGCAATTCCGAATACGTGCTGACGTTGGACGCCGATTCCATGCTGTTGCGCGACTACTGCCTGCGCTTGGTGTACCAGATGGAACAGCCCGGCAATGAGCGCGTGGCCGTGATCCAAACCCCGTATTCCTCGTATCGTGGCGCGCCGACGCGAATCGAACGCATCGCGGCCGCCACCACCGACATTCAGCACATGCTGCATCAGGGCATGACCTACTATGACGCCACGTTCTGGGTAGGTGCGAACGCGGTGATCCGCAAGGCCGCGCTCGACGATATCTGCGTGGTGTCGACTGAGGGCACACGCACGGTGAAAACGTATATTCAGGATCGCACGGTGATCGAAGACACCGAATCCAGTATCGATTTGGGTTATTTCGGCTGGCATTTGGTCAACTATCCGGAGCGGTTGAGCTATAGTGCCACCCCGCCTGATTTCGGTTCGTTGGTGGTGCAGCGGCGGCGTTGGGCGAATGGCGGTCTGCTGATCATCGGCAAATTCTTCCGTATTGTGCACGCGCGGCATCAGCAGGGCAATGATGTGAAGCTGGGTGAGTGGGCGCTGCGCGTGAACTATATGGCGTCCATCGCATGGTCGAGTTTCGGCCTGATGTTCCTCTTGGCATATCCGTTCGACCAGCGGTTGCTGAGCCCGTGGGTGGTGCTCGCGTCGCTGCCGTATTTTGCCACCATGTCGAGCGATTTGAAACGCAACGGGTATAAACGTTCCGATATTTTCCGTATTTACGGCTTCAACATCGTGCTGTTGACGGTGAATCTTTCCGGCACGCTCAAGTCGATTCAGCAGGGCATGACGAACACGAAGATTCCGTTCGCGCGTACGCCGAAAGTCAATAATCGTACCGCTTCTCCGGCATTGTATGTGACGATGCCGTGGGTGATCATCATTTACTCGTGCATGGTGTTCTACGCCGATACGCTTTCGCACAATTGGGGCAACGCGGTGTTCGCCGGCTTCAATGCGATCGTGACGTTCTGGGCGTTGACCGCGTATATCGGCATCTGGCATTCCGTGCAAGACATGGTGGTTGGTCTGGTCCGTTGGTTCTTCGTGCCGATCAAGGAGCCTCAGCAGGAGGCGGCCCGCAAGAAGGCCTCTTGGCGTGACGCCCTCTACTTCGGCGACCGCCAAATGATCTACGAGTCCCGCCCGCTATAGCGTGCTCCCCGTGTCGGTCTGCACTTTCTTCGGGTTTTTGAAAGGACTGTCGTACGATTTCAAAAATCTGACCGCGCGATTCCGAAATAAAGGTAAATTTTCCAATCGTGCGGTCAGCAAATCAAAATCGTGCGACAGGGCTAGAAATCGTATGACGGGAATCGGGATAGTGCGGTTAATAAACCGAAATCGTGCGACGAAATTGCAAAATCGTCAGTCGGGGTTTAAAAAGCCGTGTAGCAGAAAATCTTGTCACGTGTTTGAGTCGGATCTCCGTGAGGCACTGTTGTGGGTGCCGTAAAGTATCAGGAAAAGGGACGCCGATGACTCAACATAACGATTGGAGCGCTATGCAGCAAAGTTCGTATCATGATATGCAGGTCGATTCGTCGGGTGCGTTCGCCGCGCGCAGTCCGCTGGACTTGCTTGCGGTTGCGGCACCAGGGCGCACACGTTGCGTGAACGCCGAGAATCCCACGGGCGGCAAGGGCGCTGCGGCCACTGCAGCCAGTGCACTTGGTCCGTCGCGCAAGGGCAGTCCGTGCATCCAGACCGTAAAAGCGGGGGAGAGCGTCACTTTGATGGATGTGGACGGTCCGGGCGTGATCCGTCATATTTGGATGACGGTCACCGACCGCACGTCGTCTACCGGTCCGAACGTGCTTCGTAACCTGATCCTGGAATTCTATTGGGATGGCGAGGAGACCCCGTCCGTGCAATGCCCGATCGGCGACTTCTTCTGCTGCGGCCACGCGCAGGCCTGCCGAGTCAATTCGATGCCGGTGGTGGTCGTGCCCAATCGCGGCTTCAACTGCTACTTCTCCATGCCGTTCGAACATGCGCGCATTGTGCTCCGCAACGATCACAACGAAGACGTTCCCGCGTTCTTCTACCAGATCGACTACACCGAATACGATGCGCTTCCGGCCGGCACCATGCGTTTTCATGCGCAGTGGCGTCGCGAGCGCGTCACCGAACTGGCCCGCGACTATGTGGTGCTCGACGGCGTGCATGGTCGTGGCGCGTATATCGGCACGTATCTGGCGCTTACCGCGTTGGAAAGCCGCTGGTGGGGCGAGGGTGAAGTCAAAATGTACATCGATGGGGACGACCAGTATCCCACGTGGTGCAGCACCGGTGCCGAGGATTATTTCGGTGGCGCGTGGAGTTTCGCCGATTTCGACGAGCATGGGCGTATGCATGAGCAGACATTCTGTGCGCCGTACGTCGGTTTCCCGTTCTATTCGCAGCGTCTCGCCTCGCATCGCGAGAGCGCGTATTGGGATGTGAATACGCCGGTGACCCGCGGATTGTATCGCTGGCACATTCCCGATCCGATTTATTTCGAACATGATTTGCGTGTGGAATGGCAGCAGATCGGTACTGAGGAGGGCGGCAATTTCGAGCGTCAGGACGACGTCGCTTCCGTCGCGTACTGGTATCAGCTCGAGCCGCATACACCGTTCGATCCGATTGGCGATCGTCGCTTCCGTCAGCCCCGCTGATTTTTGCCCCCGAGCTTACGATTTTCGGCCTATCCGGTCGGTTCGGGGGTGTTGCGCTGTCTGCGCGACTTGCGTTCTGCGTCTGCACAACCCGGGTTTTAACCCGATTTTATGGGTTGTGCAGATGCAGGGTGCGGGTTGCGCAGGCGGGAAACGTGACTAGATGGGGTTAGATGTCACGGCGTCTGCTGCGCTGATTATCGTGCGAACGTTCTGCGCATCCAAGAGACAGCCAGCTGCGGCCAGATCTGGATACTCGGTTCAATGCCGTTGACGCCCTGCCATGCGGTTTCCGCAGTGCCCAACGACAGTCCATGCCCGCCTTGCGGGAATAGGTGCGCTTCGATGCTGACTCCGGCTTTCTTGCAAGCGTCGATCAGCATCAGTGTGTTTTCGTATGGCACGGTTTCGTCGGGAACGGTATGCCATGCGAAAACCGGCGGTGTTTTGGCGTCGATATGACGTTCGATCGACACGGATTCAAGTGCTTGTGAATCGTTGCGGCGTTCACCAAGCAGCGAATCGAAACTGCCGCGATGGGCGAGCGGGCCAGACGTGATCACCGGATAGGCGAGCATCAAACCATTCGGACGCACCGCATCCGGATCGTAACCATGAGCGACAAGAACATCGTCGCTGGTGGAGGTGGCGAGATTCGCAGCAAGATGACCGCCTGCGGAAAAGCCAATCACGGCAATCGCATCCGGATCGACATGCCACTCGGCGGCATGCTCACGAATCATCGTCATCGCATCGGCGGCTTCCAACAGCGCAACTGGAAAAACGGAAGGCTTCACCGAATATCGCAGCACAAAAGCGTTGAAACCGGCCGCAAGAAACTGCATCGCAATCGGCTCCGCCTCACGATCCGACGTCATTTCGTAACCGCCGCCCGGAATCACAAGCACAGACGGACGCACACGGTCGGGAACGACTTCTTCGCTGTTATCAAGGCAATATCCGACGAATTTCGCTGCGCTGCCGTCGATGCCGGAGATTTCATATTCGAAATGTTTCATATATCCATCATAGGTGGAACACGGCGCACGTTATGCAGGAACTATTTGGTCCCGCTATTTTTCGTACCTTGTGATCCGTGGACGCAAATTGTGCAGTCGGGAGAGTGTGTCCTACTCGAGCAGCCAGTCGAGGATGTTGCGGTGTCGAATGTCTTGGTAGTCGCCGAGCCCGATGGTATCCAAGGTGAGCTGTGTGACGTAGAGGAGACCTCCATATGTGAGATACCGGTCGAACAGCGCATTGTCATTTGCTGTCGGTTGCAATGCATTTCGATATTCCGAGAAAGACAACGGCAGCATCTTGAGCTCGACATATCGTCCGGTGAAATGGATGATTTTGCGTTTTTTCAGAATCGTCCAGTGAAATGGATGATTTTTGCGGAGTGGGTGAGTGATATAGACGTGCGATTGGGCAAATCGGAAGTAATGTTGCGATCATTCGACGGAATTCACGAATGTGTATGGCCGCTCACATGTCTGATACATTTTTCTCAGCTAATTGGCAGGAACACGTATCATTCCTCCAAGACTCGGGCGCTTATATGGAACATGTCAGCAGTTACGGCGGCTGGCGAGGTTCCTGAAGAACCCCATAACTGAACCCTTCTTCTCTCTTCTCTCTCAGCCGGCGGCCCTTCTTTCCGCCGGCTTTCTTCTTTTCTGAACACGATTCATGCGATTCGTGCGATTCGCGATTTATGTTTCGCGATTTTGCCGAAAAGAGTTGCAAGACAAACGGCCGACCATGCGTGAGTAATGCATGGTCGGCCGTTTGTGATGCTGGTGATTATGCGTGGTCGCGTGCAGGCATTCGTGATTCAGCAGCGCTCGTACGAGAACCTGCGCAGGCGTTCGAAGCATTCCACGCTTTCGTCAAGCCATGGCATGCCGATCACGAACACGTGGCCGAGCGTTTCGTGGCGGCGTGGCTTCGGGTCGAACAGTTCGAAATCGGCTCCCTTGCGGGCCAGTGCGGCAGCAAGCGCCAGATTGTCGGCCTCGAGGAAATCGTCGCCGCAGGTCACGATGAACAGTGGCGGCAGGTTGACGTTGAACGCCAGGCCTTCGGCGGTGAGGAACTTCGGGTCGGCGGCTTCGATGCCGTCGAAGAATTCGACGCCCAGCATTTGTTCGAGTCCGGTACGGCGATTCGGATCGTAGCCTACGGTCAGTTCGCTTCCCATGGTTTCCAACGATGCGGAACTGTAGGCACCGCACACCGGAGCGGCACCGGCGAAACCAATGCCCGAAGGCTCATCCACGCCGAATGCGGCCGCGGCTTCGGCATTGTTTTCAATCGCCAACGTCAGCATGGTCAACGCGCCGCCTGCCGAATCGCCGGTGAGGAACACGGCGTTCGGATTAACCGGATAATCAGTCAAATGCGCCTTGATCCAACGCAATGCCGCCTGAACGTCCGCCAGCTGACCCCTCAAATCGGTTTGCGGGGCCGGTCGGTAGTTCAGTGAGAATACGGCGAAGCCCGTTTCGGCCAGATGCACGTTGAAGTTGCGGTTCAATTCCTTATATCCGTAAGTGAAACCGCCGCCGTGTATATCGATGTACACCGGCAGCGTATGCCCGCAGCGCAGCACCGCATCGTGCGGTAGATACAGGTCGAGCAAATGTCCTCTGCACTGCCCGGCTTCCGTATCGTAGCCACCGTCAGGCAGGTATGGAATATCTTCGATCACGTCGATTGTGTCAGGTGTGTGCCACAGTTCGGAACGCGGGGTGTCAACCGCGATCGCGCCGAAACGCATGTCGAGAATGCCGCGGACGCGCTCTTCGGAAAGGCCTTCGAGATCGCCGTCGGTTTCCGTCCAACGTTCCGCATGGTCGATCATCTCACGGGTGATGCCATATTTTGCCGCGCATTGTGCGCTGAGTTCCTCAATGGTCTGTGTGCTCGTCATCGACGCCGTCCTTTCATGATGTTCATGCGATTGCGGCCGTTCCGTCATCGGAATGCCGCACCTCGATATATCGTACCGGTTCGATATAGAAAGCGCTACTGCGATCACCTATATTCCTTTACGTCCAGAGCGAATTTATGTAACGGTACATGCGTTGATTTTATTGCGATTGCGACACGCCGAAATCACTCACGTTGCATCAAAAAACGGTTCGCATAGAATAAGTCGCGTTTGCGAATCCGAACAGGGGTTTCGACCGAGAGAGACGGCAACGGGACGCTCGACAAACGACGGACGTGAATCGTAACGGCAACGAATGGCCGTAAAAGCAACGCAAAAACGCAAAACCAACCCACGAAAACCCAGACAACCAGCAAACAATCCGAAGGAACGCTACGTATGTACGTCGATCCGAATCGTAATACAGAAGCAGGCAACCTTAAATGGATCCTGCCATACTGCAAACCCGACCTGCCACGAGTGGCCGGCGCGATAGTGCTGTTCTGCGTCAACAACACCATGGCGCTCATCATTCCGCTATTGTCAGGCCTCATCGTGGACCGTGTCATCGTGCAAGGCCAAGTCGACGAACTGACGCGACTGTGCATCATGATGATCGTGTTCACCATCGTGCGCGTCGCCTCGCGCTACGGCTACCAAATGTGGATGGAACGCTTCGGGCAGAACTCCGTATTCCGTCTCGTCAGCGACGAATACGAGAAACTGCACGAACTCGACTTCACCTATTTCAACCACACGCGTACCGGCGACATCATGAGCCGCATGACCTCCGACACCGATGCCATACGCCACGCGCTGAGCTGGGTGAGCTACCAGGTGCTTGACTGCGTGGTCATGTTCATTGGCGCGCTCGCCATGATGTTCACCATCGACTGGCGGCTCGCGCTCGCGCTCGCATGCGTCACGCCGTTCATTTTCATCCTTACGCGCGGACTCTCCACGCACGCAAGACCACTGTTCTTCGCCATCCGCAACTCGCTTGCCGAAATGAACTCAATGGTCGAAGAAAACATCGAAGGCAACCGCGTGGTCAAAGCGTTCGTGCGCGAACCGTATGAAACCGAAAAATTCGACAAACACAACGACGATTACATGCAACGCAACATGGACCAGGCCTACAACAGCCGCAAATACATGCCATGGCTCGACGGTCTCGGCTTCTCACTGCAGCTGATCACGCTTGGATTCGGCGGATTCCTGGTCATCACCGGGCGCATGACCCTCGGCAATCTCGTGGCGTTCAACTCCTACCTGTGGATGATCGACGGGCCGGTACGCCAATCCGGATGGCTGATCAACGACTGGCAGCGATTCAACGCATCCTGCATCAAAATCCGCAAACTGCTCACCGCTCAGTCACGTATTACGGAAAAGCCGGAAAATACGGAAAAACCGGGAGACAGCGCCGACGCGAATCACGCCAGCACAGCGGCTGCAACCGCTGCAACAACCAACACAACCCGCATCGCAGGCAGCATCGACTTCCAGCATGTCAGCTTCGCCTTCCCCGACGAACCGGACACCCCCGTGCTCGAAGATGTGGATTTCCATGTTCCGGCAGGCGCCAAACTCGGCATTCTCGGCGAAACCGGCGCGGGCAAATCCACCCTCGTCAACCTCATCTCCCGCTTCTACGACCCCACCGAAGGCCATGTGCTCATCGACGGCGTCGACGCGCGAGACTGGCCGCTCGCCACACTGCGCTCGCAAGTGTGCGTCGTGGCGCAAGACACGTTCCTGTTCTCCGACACCATCGGCGGCAACATCAGCTTCGGCGCGGGCGAACAACGCGAATACGACGAACAGTACATTCGCCGCATGGCCACCATCGCCGGCGCGGACGGCTTCATCCGCAGCATGCCGGAAGGCTACGATACCGTGGTCGGAGAGCGTGGCGTCGGCCTTTCCGGCGGCCAAAAACAGCGCCTGAGCCTCGCACGCGCGCTCGCCGACAATCCGTCGATCCTCATCATGGACGATACGACCAGCGCCGTCGACATGGAAACGGAAGCGGAAATCCAGCGCCATCTGCGCGAACTGGACGAACAGAAAACCATCGTCACCATCGCACACCGTATTTCATCGGTGAAAGATTCCGATCTGATCCTCGTGCTTGAGCATGGCCGCATTGTGGAGCGCGGCACGCATGACGAACTGGTAGCCGCGCACGGCCGATATTGGGAGATCTACTACAGGCAGCTCGGCTTGCAGGCGGGTCGTTCGCAAGGTTTCGAAGCGTAGGCGCGGGAAAGCAGGAAAGGGGGAAAACCCATGGCAAAACGTAACACATACCGCGAAGATGAAGAGCTGGAAGAACAGATCAACCTGCATGATATTCTGCGCATCGGCGTCTATGTAAAGCCGTATATGTCGCGAATCATACGCATTCTTGCCGTCGTCGTCATGATGAGCTGCATTGCGGTAGTCGTGCCATATTTGACGAAAATCATGATTGACAGCGCGATTCCGTCGAAAAATCTCACCTTACTTGGTGAATTAACGGGGTTGATGGCCGTACTTATTGTGATGTATGAGTTTGGATTGCGTTATCGTACCGTCGAAATTACTCGCGTCGGTCAGCTCATGTTGAAAGACATGCGCCGCGATATTTTCACGCATATTCAGACGCTGCCGTTCAGCTATTTCGATTCGCGTCCGCACGGCAAAATCCTGATTCGCGTGGTCAATTATGTGAACACGCTTTCCGACACGTTGAGTTCCGGCCTGATCAATGTGATTTCCGACGTGTTCACCTTCCTGATCACGCTGGTGGTCATGTTCGTGGTCGATTGGCGGCTTGCGCTGTTCAGCCTGGTGCTCTTCCCGTTCCTGATCGCGTGGGTGCTGGTATTGCAGCATTTCCAGCGCCGCGCGTATCAGGTGTTGTCGAACAAGCAGAGCAATCTCAACGCGTTCATTCACGAGTCGATCGCCGGCGTGAAAACCACGCAGACCTTCGCCCAGGAGGCGGCGCAGTTCAAAACCTTCCAAGGGCAGCAAGACGACGTGCGCACCTCGTGGATGAAGGCCGTGCATATCCAGTTCCTCATGTGGCCGGGCATTCAAACCATTTCCGTCATGACGATCGCATTCATCTACTATGTGGGCGTCACGGGCTTCGGCGCGGTGAACGTTTCCACCGGTGTGCTGATCGCGTTCGTTGGCTATGCGAATAATTTCTGGAATCCGGTGATCAGCATCGGCAATTTCTACAATCAGCTGATCACTTGTTCCGCATATCTTGAGCGTATTTTCGAAACGCTTGACGTGCAGCCGGAGATTCGTAACGCTCCTGACGCGACTGAACTGCCGCAAATTGAAGGACGCGTCGATTTCAACGATGTAGTTTTCCGTTACGAGCCTGACGGTCGCAATATTCTCAATCTGGTTGATCTGCATGTTGAGCCAGGCAGCACCGTTGCGTTGGTTGGTCCGACCGGTGCCGGCAAAACCACGATTATCAATCTGCTGTCGCGTTTTTACGACGTTGCAGAAGGTTCGGTCACAATTGATGGTCATGATGTGCGTTCTGTCACATTGGAATCGTTGCGTCGGCAGATGGGCGTCATGCTGCAGGATACGTTCATTTTCTCCGGCAATGTGCGCGAGAACATCCGTTACGGCAAGTTGGATGCGACCGATGCTGAGATCGAAGCGGCCGCGAAGGCGGTGCATGCGCACGAGTTCATTATGGATTTGCCGAACGGATACGACACGGTGGTGGAGGAGCGCGGTTCCACGCTTTCCGCTGGTCAACGTCAGCTGATTGCATTCGCCCGCGTGCTGCTGGCCGATCCGCGCATTCTGATTCTCGACGAGGCCACGTCGAATATCGATACGCGTACCGAAGAGGCACTTCAGGCCGGATTGAACCACCTGCTGAAGGGACGCACGAGCTTCATCATCGCGCACCGACTGTCCACCATCGAGAACGCGGACATGATCTGCTACATCGATCATGGGCAGATCATGGAGCAAGGCAACCACGCCGAGCTGCTCGCCAAGCGTGGCGCCTACTATCGCCTCTACGACTCCCAATACGCCATGATCAAGGTCTAAATGGGCTGATTAGGGCTTGGACTGATTGGCTTGAAATCAGCCTTCCTGCTAGCCGCTTGTCGTTTTTCGGCCGGCGGCTAGCCGCAAATTATCAGGTACGAGGCGGAAGATAGGGAAGTCAGAAAGCAACGCATGTTGCTGCGCATGAAGATGACGCGTGAATGCGTCGATGAAACAACGCGGGAAGGTTTGGTATGGCAGTAGAGAAGCCAGTTCTCACCCAGGAGCAGCAAGATGCGGTCGCAGCGCTCGCATCCACCAACGTGTATGCGAAGCAATCGAAATTCAAAACCTTCCGCGAGCTGCCGCCGAAAGACAAGTGGCCGTACTTCAAGCAGAACTTTCTGACCGATGTGCTGATCATTATCGCAGTGGTCGGCTTGGTACTTGCTTTCGTCATCTCGTATGTGACCAAAGGTCCCGAGGCCGAGCTGAGTCTTGAAGGTGTCGATATGGCGGAATATTCCGAACAGATTGATGCGTTGGGCGCTGATTTTGTGAAGACGCAAGGTATTGAAGACGAGCGTCTCGTGCGGACGGATGCCTCCATTGCGATTAGCGAGAATGCCGCGCAAGATGGTTCCGCATCGTTGACGGCTCGCGTTTCGGCAGGTCAGATCAACATGATTGTTGCCGAAACCGATATTTTCGCCGAAGTCAATGATCGCGGCGACATCACCAAACCCGCGGAAGTGATGAGTGCCGCCGATCTTGAGCAGGTCAAGGATGCGCTGGTCGACGCCAAAGGCAATCCGGTTTCCGATGTGAACGACGCTGTCGGATTCGACTTGTCCCATTCGAAAACATGGACTTCCATGAAGGGACTGCCGAAAGAAGGGGTTATTCTCGGATTCAGCAATATCACGGAATCCAAGGATATGCCGATTCAATTCGTGGAATATCTGCAATTCGAGTAGGTATTTGCTGGTCTTCGAACGGTCATTTCAGTTGCTGAATATTTGCTGAATGTGCGTAGACACGCACATCGCGGTTGCCCCGTTTTCCGCTTAAGCTAGTGAGGGTACGTCAAACGATGCACGTCAACGGATAGGCGGCATTCGGAATTCGAAGGAGATGGCAATGGAGAACGGCAATATGACTCCCCTTGTTCCTCGGCAGGATGGGCGCCTTGAATGGGGCAATGGTGTGGTCTCCATGCTGTTTGACATTGCCGCCGATTCCCCCGTTCGCCTCTGCAACGTTGTAGGGCGCAACATGGTTCCGATCGATGGTCGCTTGTCTGACGATGGAAAGCCAGTGGTTGAAAAGGATCCGCGTCCGATTGTTGAGGTGTGTGCCGCCAATACCGGTTCGCAAGACAACCGACTGACGTTGATTGCCACAGTTGCCGGCAGCCAATTGCGATTCGTTTCCGCGCTTGCTTCCGAACCTGAACCAGGTTCCGCCGATCCGTTCCGTTTGGAGATCACGCAGTTCGCGCCGTATGCCGATCTTGAACCGAAAGGTCGTGAATTCGAGCCGACGGCAAGCGAACGTGACGCAGCCGATTCCGCCGCGAATTCCGCGTCCGAGGCGGTTTCCGCCGATTCCAATGCAGGCTTGGTGGTCACTTCCGTATTCGAGGCGTTCCCGAATCTTTCCGCAGTGCGCACCTACACGCGTCTGCAGTCCGCCAGGCAACTGCCGATTGAAGCGGTGTCATCGTTGAATCTGACCGTTCCGATGCGCGTCAACTGCGGCAAGGTGCATCGTTCGAATATTTTCTGGGGCGATGCCGCTTGGGCTGTGGAAAACGATTGGCGTGTTCGTCCGCTGCGTGACACTCAGGTGCGTAACCGCAACCAGAAAATCAATCCTGGTCAGTCTAGTTCGCGTTTTGCCATGAGCTCGACTTCTACATGGAGCTCGGGAGAGCATGAGCCGGCCGGCATTCTGCAGGTGGAAGGTTCGGTACGCCGCGCCCGCGATTTTTCCGTAATGTGGCAGATCGAGCATAACGGTCCGTGGGAGTGGGAAGTCGGCGAGGACGATCCCGGTCTGCACGTCACTGCGTTCGGTCCGGAATATAAGGATCATGGTTGGTTCACCAATCTTGGTGAAGGCAATGATTTCGAGTCCGTTCCTGTGTCGTTTGCCATTGCCGCAGGCGATTGGCAGCGGGCTGTTGCCGAAATGACGTTGCAGCGTCGTGCGCTGCGCATTGCCAAGGCTCGTGAGTTGGGGCGCGTCGATCAGTTCGAGCATACGCAGGGTCTTGTGATCTACAACGATTACATGAATACGCTGTTCGGTGACCCTCGTATTGAGAAGGAACTGCCGCTGATTGAAGGTGCGGCAAGCGTTGGCGCGGATGTTTTCTGCATTGACGCCGGCTGGTACGACAGCACCGACGGCGGCTGGTGGGACATGGTAGGCGAATGGCAGGCCTCCACCAACCGTTTCGGCGACGCCGGTCTGCGCGGTCTTGCCGACACGATTCGTGCTCATGGCATGGGCTTGGGACTGTGGCTCGAACCTGAAGTGATCGGCGTGAAATCGCCGCTTGCGAGCATGTTGCCGGATTCCGCGTTCTTCCAGCGTCATGGTGTTCGCGTGTGCGATTCGGGTCGTTATCTGCTTGATTTCCGTTCTCCCGAAGCGCGAGAGCATGTTACGCGTACTGTTGATCGTTTGATTGACGATTTCGGTGCGGTGTTCTTCAAGTTCGACTACAACACCATTCCCGGCGTCGGCACTGATTTGAATGCCGAGTCCGTTGGCGATGGCCTGCTCGAGCATTGCCGCGCATATGTGGATTGGCTTGACGATCTGCGTCGTCGTCATCCGGATGTGATGATCGAAAACTGCGGTTCCGGTGCCATGCGCGCCGATTACGCGCAGTTGTCCCGCTTGGATTTGCAGTCCACTTCCGACCAGTGCGATCCTCTGATTTATGCTGCGATTGCGGCTGGTGCAGGTATGACGATTCTGCCGGAACAGCAGGGTAATTGGGGTTACGCTCAGCAAGAGATGGATGATGAGACTGCTGTGTTCACGCTTGCTACGGGTGTGCTCGGCAGGCTGTATCTGTCTGGTTTCATCGATCGCATGACGGAGCCGCGTCTTTCGCTCGTTCGCGACGCTATCGCCTTACATCGTTGTGTACTTGCCGACCAGCAGCATATGGTGCCGTTCTGGCCGTCCGGACTTCCCGACTTCGACGGCGATTGGCTTGCCGTCGGCTTGCGTCATGTCGAAACGGATATGTGTGACGCGTATGTGTACGACGAATCCGCTTGGAATGAGCAGGCTGCCGAGCAGAATGATCAGCAACCTCAGCCGGAAGATAAGCCCGACTACATCATCGTGTGGCGTCGCGGCGGCACACCGTCCGTGAACATGCCGTTGGATGCGGATCAAACCATCGAACAGGTGTTCCCGAATCCTGCCGAACCGGACCATGCGCCCAATGCCAAACCGTGGACTATCGAACGCATGGATCCGGAAACGGTTCGTCTGAACGCCGCCACCTCCAAGCAACCCTCCGCCCGCATCTTTGCCATTCGCCGCCGCGACTGATCGGGGCTGAGCCAACCAATCGCTGAAATGCCGTATTTCCGGCTATCGTGCGTTCCGCTGCAATCGGGCGCGGAACGCACGATAGCTATATGATCGCGGTCGTGGATTCACGTTCGACCAACTGATATCCGATGGTTGCGCGGCTCGGCGGCAGCACCGTGCCTGCATCATTGGAATTTCCGGCATTGCTGGAATTATCATTCACTTCGCCGCGTTCGATCCGTTCGACAATCATATCGACCGCGAATTTGGCAAGCTGGTCGAGATCCACTTGGATGGTGCTCAGCGAAGGGGTGGCGTAGGTTCCGGAAGTCACGCCGTCGAATCCGATCACCTTCACGTCTTGCGGCACATGGATGCCATAGTCGGCGAGGCCGCGAATCACGCCGAATGCGGCGAAATCATTGGCGCAGCACACTCCGTCGAACGCGATTGCGGGAATCTTGTCGGTCGTTTCGATCGATCTGCCCGTAATCTTGCCGCTTGCATCGTTGAAATCGGCGGTTCCGGCCGTGCCTGTTTCGCGGTCTCCAGCACCCGCGCCGGCTCCGCAGCCCGTCCTTCGCGCCGCCATGATCCGTTCGGCGATCGCGTGCCCGGCGGTAATGCCTTCGTCGGAGCGACCGCCTTCGAACACCATGGTTTCGTCATATGGCAATCCTGCGTCCAGCAACGCCGCGCACGCTCCTCGAAGTCGCAATGCAAATGCGTTCTGCGCATGCGCCAACTCGGCGCGCGGCACGAACGTATGCCCGACAATCGCAATATTCCGGCATCCCTGGGCGATCAGATACTGCATCGCAGCGCGTTCGCCCTCCTCGTTGGGAAAATTCACGGCATCCACGGTTGGCGTTTCCTCGCATGCGTCGAGCAGTACGAGAGGGCGCCCGCCGTTGAGTTTGGCGAGCGGTAGATTCGTGCCCAATCCGGTGGCGTGCAGAATCTCACCGTCGAAGAGCTGCCCTGAGAACGGATTGCTGGTCAGCGCATGTTCGGCCGCGTCCGGCGAATACTGGGTCTGTTCGATGAACGGCGTGAGTCCGCGTGAGGTGATCTCGCGGCTCAATGTTTGCGTCAGCTTCGAATAGAACGGCGAATCGAATTCGTTGACGATGATGTGAATAATGTTGCTGCGACCTGATTTGAGCATGCTGGCTGTCAGATTGATGCGATAGTCGAGTTTTTTCGCTGCTGCCAGCACTTTGGCCCGCGTCGATTCCTTGACGCCGGCTTTGCCGTGCAGCGCATTCGATGCGGTCATGGGGGAGACGCCGGCTTCCGCCGCCACGTCGCGCAATGTCGGTTTGCCGTTTGCCATGCACCGCTCCTTACAGCCAAGTTTTTCTGTAACGATATTATATATGATGATTTTCTGGTAATCGTTGAAATTTCAAAGAATCACCGATATCCTATCATGATTGTGATTTCTGAAATATGCTATAAAATATGTAACGGTACATATCTGAAGTTTTCCAAGATGATGAAGTCGAACAAGTAAGTCAAGGATGACGTCAGATACTGTAAACGGCACGCTTTTCTAACGTTGTACAGGGAGAAGGCAATGGCGACTACCGAGGATCTGCCAAAAGCATGGCGACCGCCAATGGGCTGGAACAGCTGGGATTCCTACGGCACCACCGTCACCGAAAGCGAAGTGCTTGCCAACGCACGATTCATGGCGGAACACCTGAAAGACGCCGGCTGGGATACGATCGTCGTCGACATCGACTGGTATGACCCGACCGCCCGCGCACACGGTTACAATGCCAATGCGCCGCTGATCCTCGACGAATACGGGCGTCAACTGCCCGACCCTGAACGATTCCCCAGCGCTGCAGACGGGCACGGTTTCGCACCGCTTGCCGAACAGATCCACGCCATGGGACTCAAATTTGGCGTACATATGATGCGAGGCATTCCGCGCTTGGCGGTCGACAACAATCTGCCGGTCAAAGGCACTCCATACACGGCGCAAGAGGTGGCGGACCTTAACCACGTGTGCAAGTGGAATTCAGACAATTATGGGCTGAACCATAACCACTCCGGAGCTCAAGCTTGGTATGACGAACAGCTCGACCTGTTCGCCTCATGGGGGCTTGACTTCCTCAAAGTCGACGACATGCAAACGCCATTCCACAGCGCGGAAATCGCCGCCTACCATAACGCCATCGCCAAAGCTGAAGCGCAATACGGTCGCAGCATCAGCCTGTCGCTCTCGCCGGGCGGTTGGGTGAGCACCGGCTACACCGAATTTCTGCGAGACAGCGCGCAAATGTGGCGTATCAGCGACGATTTATGGGATCGTTGGGAAGACATCTACCAGCAATTCCCGCGTCTTGCGAGGTGGGCGCCGTTCCAGACCACCGGTCATTGGGCTGACGCCGACATGCTGCCGTTGGGGCATATTGGATTGCGGGCCGAACGTGGAGACGATCGCCAAAGCCGCCTCACCGAAGATGAAAGCCGCACGTTGCTTGCCCTCTGGTGCATGGGACGCAGCCCACTTATGGTAGGCGGCGACCTGCCGACCAGTACCAGCGAAACCATTGAACTGCTCGCCAATCCGGCATTGCGCGAAGTCACCGCAGGATCCACCAACAATCACGAAACCGTGTACGAACGCATCTTCGAACGTTGGGATGACGAAAACTCCTACCTTGGGGATCTCGTGGTGTGGGCCGCCGATGCGGCCGACTGGGCGGATGGCACTCCTTCCGCACATTCGGGCGGACATTATGCAGCCATCTTCTGGACCGGCGATCGCGACTACGAACTGCCGGCAACCATCGAGCTGCAATCCATCGTCGGATTAAGCCAACGCAACGATCCGTGGACGATTACCAATCTGTTTGACGACGAAACCAACGCAACTGGCGAAACTGATGTAACCGGCGCACGTATCGAAGGTGAGGGCGAAGATCGAGTCATCCGTGGAACCATACCAGCGCATGGCGTGCTCTGGTTCGCACTCGACCCGCGCTGACGGCAACCAGCAGTCGCTATAAATCGCCATCAATCATCAAATTTCCAACAAAACTCAATGACAAACCACCAACCAAACACAAAAAGGAATGCCATGACCGATACCATCATCGCAACCCTCAACAAGGCAGGTGTGCGCAACATCAGCACCGACCTGTGGGGCATCTTCTACGAAGACATCAGCTACTCCGGCGACGGCGGACTCAACGCCGACCTCGTACAGAACGGCGCATTCGAATACAATCGCGCCGACTCCTCCGACTGGAGCAACTACAGCTTCTGGCGCAAAATCGTGCCCGCCGGCTCCTTCGCAGCCTTCGACGTGCTCACCGACAATCCGGTAGCCGAAGAAAACCCGCACTATGCGTCCGTCGAAGTCGAACAGGCGCCGGCTTCGCTTGAAAATATCGGCTGGGACGGCATGGTCTTCCGTGCCGGCGAAACCTACGATTTCTCCGCATGGATGCGTATTTCCAGCAATTGCGAAGCTTCCGCACTTCCCGTCACCGTCGCTCTGATTGACGACGATGGAAATGCGATTGCAGAACAAGATATCACCGTCGATTCCAACGATTGGCGTAAGCAAGAGGTTTCGCTGACGGTTTCCGGTGAAAGCAATGCCATCGTTGTGCATGAAGGCGCTTTGCGACTCACCTTCACCACGGAAGGTACCGTCGATCTTGATTTCGTTACCCTCGAACCACGCACCACCTACAACGGGCTCAAGCATTTCCGTCCCGATTTGGTCAAGGCGCTCGCCGATCTGCAGCCGCGCTTCATGCGCTTCCCGGGCGGCTGCATCACCCACGGTCTTGGCATGGATAACATGTACCACTGGGATCGCACCATCGGTGATGTTGAGCATCGGCCGCACAATTTCAACCTGTGGGGATACCACCAGTCGTTCCGTATCGGCTACTACGAATACTTGTGCCTGTGCGAAACCATTGGCGCGAAGCCGCTGCCGGTGCTGCCCGCCGCCGTGAGCTGCCAGAACACCAGTCAGGGCCCGGTGCCGATCGCGCAGAAAGACATGCCGGCATACATCGATGAAGTGCTGCATTTGGTCGAATTCTGCAATGGCGATGCCGCGACCACCGAATGGGGTGCCAAGCGTGCCGCCATGGGTCATCCGGAACCGTTCAACCTTGAATATTTGGGCATCGGCAACGAAGATCTCATCGATGACGTGTTCAGGAACCGCTTCCAGCAGATCTTCGACGCGGTCAAGGCCACCTACCCGGATATTGTTGTGGTTGGCACGGTCGGTCCGGCTCCGAGCGGTCCCGACTACGAGGCTGGTTGGCAGTATGCGCGTGAAGCCGGAGTTCCCATCGTTGACGAGCATTCCTATCAGTCCTCCAGCTGGTGGTTCCACAATCTCGACCACTACGACACCACGGATCGTGAGGGCCCGAAGGTGTACTTGGGCGAGTATGGTTCGTGGAACACGCAGCTGATCAACGGTCTTTCCGAAGCGGCGTTCATGGGTCGCATGGAATTGAACGGCGATGCCGTGGTCATGTCTTCGTATGCGCCGCTGTTTGCCAAGAACGGACATCACAGCTGGAATCCTGATCTGATCTACTTCGACAACGAACGTACCTACCTGCCGTACAGCTACTGGGTGCAGCAGATGTATGCCACCACCACGTCCGATACCGCATGGCCGGTCGCGGTGGAAGGCAAGACCACGCTGCGTCGCGAACTGCCACCAACCGTTGGCCTGCGCTTGGAAGGTGCCGCTCACGCCGACATCACCAACTTCAGCGTTGACACCGCTGATGGCCGCCATGTCGATCTTGAGGACTGCCATTACGCAGGCAATGGTCCGATGAACACGAGCCTCAACATTGACTCTGACGCCTACACCATCAACGCCACCATCACCTACTATCAGGGTCGTTGGGGCTTGCAGCTGGTGCACGGCGACATCAACGGCAAGAACCACAACATCACCTCCTTCGGTCGTGCTTTCGAAATCAAGGTGGTGCGCGACGGTACCGCCTACAATCTTGACGGCACCGAATGGTCCATGGACGAAGTGTTCCCCGGAACCGTGTGGCAGGTGCGCATCGAAGTGGCCGATCGCGGCGAAAGCATGAAGCTGTATATCGATGGAGAGCTTGTTGCACAGGGTGTTGAGAAGCCGGAAGAGCCCCGCCGTACCGTCACCGTGGCTCGCAATGATGCTGAAGGCGTCACCTACGTGCGTATCGTCAACGCGCTCGACGCTGAAGCCGAGATTGATCTGAACCAAGTGCTTGAAGAGCTTGGTGTTTCCGTGGAATCCCGCGCTTCGGCAACCGCCACCGTGCTCGCCGGAACCGACCCGTACGCCGGTGAAATCGGCAAGGCTTCGCCAACCGTTCCGGTTGAAACCGCAATCGACCTAACCAGCGGCGCCTACACCGCCCCCTCCTGGTCCTTCACCACCCTCACCCTCCATGACTAATCGCGGAAAGCGTTTCAGCGCTACGCCGCAAAACATATGGAGGTGCGTTGGTTAATCCCACTGCCATCGATGAATAACGCGGCTTCCGAAGCAAGACTGCCATCGAGCGTAGGCTGGAGGCATGAGCAAACACCATCGTGACCGCAGCTGGGCGCCAGCACCGCAACCACTTCCCGAGAACGCGCACGTCATCGACAACCACACGCATGTGGCGTCCGTCGTGCCGTTCTCGCGGGCCATGAGCCACGAAGCGCAAGAAAAAGGACAGCCGGAAGTCCCCGTATACAGCGTCGACGAACTGCTGAACCAAGCGCAACAAGTCGGAGTCGAAGGCGTCATCGACTGCGGATGCGAACTGCCGAACCTCATGACGGCCATCGACATGGCACGCGAACACCCCCAAACCGTGCATGCGGCCATCGCCATACACCCCAACGAATCCGTGCTCCACGGTCACCGCGGGGTGCCGGGCCCAGACGGGTTGCCACTCAAATACAAGCCATGGCACGACACCAGCTTCGAAGACGCCATGGCCGAAGTGCACCGCCTCGCCACCGCCTACCCCAACCAGGTTGTGGCCATCGGCGAGACGGGCATGGACCTCTTCCGCACCGGAGAAGCCGCCAAAGAACTGCAGCGAGAAGCCTTCCGCGCGCACATCGCGCTCGCGAAAGAACTGAACCTGCCCATGCAGATCCATGATCGCGATTCACATAAGGAAGTCATCGAAACGCTGCTGGCGGACGGCGCTCCCGAACGGACCGTGTTCCACAGCTATTCCGGTGATGCCGAAATGGGTGAGATCGCACGTGAAAACGGTTGGTATCTCAGCCTTTCGGGCACATCCAGCTATAAGGGCAACGATGGTATTCGCGAGTCGGCGCGCATTGTCGGATTGAGCCATGTCATGGTCGAAACAGACGCCCCCTACCTAAGTCCGATGCCGTATCGGGGCCGCACCAACGCGCCATACATGATCCCCTACACCCTGCAGTCGTTGGCGAATTATCTCGATAAACCGCTGACGGAAGTCGCGCAGGCAACGCGAAAGACCACGCGCGAAGTGTACGGAATCTGAACACATTCCGAAAATCGACAGGGCGGAAACGATTTATCCGAAAATAAGAGAGAGTAAGAGAAAGACAAGAGGTAAAATAAGAAAAAAACCCACAGGAAGTTTACTTCGTGCGAGATCAAGAATCGCAAGAAACAATGTGAAGATTTGACAAGACTTCGTAAGGCTCCTAACGTGCCCTTTTGCGTTTATTTTGGGGAGTGGGTTGGAAGGCCCGCCACTTGGAGGTAGCGTTATGGCTAACGAGCCAAACGAGGATGAGCCGCTGTTTCACGCAGCCACATACACGCAGGCGCCGAAGGTTTCGCACAAGGTGCTGACTAAGGAAGAGCGACAGGTGCTGATCAAGCAGCACGAGGAGAAACAGCAGGAGGCCGCCAAACTTGACCAGGTGGCCAGCAAGGGTCCCGTCGGTCGTTGGTGGAGCCGTCTGCAATCCGGTCCAAACAGAATCACGCCCGCCATGGCGATCGTGGCGTTGGGCGTGGTATATGGCGATATCGGCACCTCGCCGCTGTACACCATGCAGACGTTCCTCAACGGGCAGGGCGGACTTGCGCATGCCGACCGCGAAGCCGTGCTCGGCGTGCTTTCGTTGGTGTTCTGGTCAATCACGCTTATCACCACCGTCAAATACGTGCTGATTGCCATGCGTATCGACAACAAGGGCGAAGGCGGCATTTTCGCGCTGTACTCGTTGGTTCGAAAGTACGGTGCATGGCTTGCGATTCCTGCCATGCTCGGCGGCGCCGCGTTCCTCGCCGATTCCGTACTCACCCCGGCTGTGTCCATCAGCTCGGCAGTGGAAGGCTTGGAGACGCTACCAGCTTTTGAAAAACTTTTCACTGAAAACAAGCAGCTGACCCTGATGATCACCGCGGCCATCATTCTGATGCTGTTCTCTGTGCAGTCGCGTGGCACCGAGCGTATCGGCAAGGCGTTCGGTTCGGTCGTGCTTGTCTGGTTCTCGTTCCTGGCGGTTGTCGGCTTGGCGAACCTCAGTCAGTATTGGAGCGTGTTCGCGGCGCTCAACCCCGTGTACGGTGTCAGATTCCTGTTCAGCAGCCATAATGCCGCCGGGCTTGCCATCATGGGTACGGTGTTCCTGTCAACCACCGGTGCCGAAGCGCTTTATTCCGACATGGGTCATGTTGGCCGTGGCAACATCTATTTCACGTGGCCGTTCATCAAAATCGCGCTTGTGCTCTGTTATTTCGGCCAAGGCGCATGGATGCTCAATCATTGGGATGATTCGGCTTACATCCGCACGCACGGTTTGAACCCGTTCTTCGAAATGATGACGCCCAGCGTGCGTTACGTGGCCGTCGTGCTTTCCGTGGTCGCGGGCGTTATCGCATCGCAGGCGTTGATCACCGGCGCGTTCACGATGGTGTCTGAAGCCACCCATCTGAACTGGATGCCGCATCTTCAGGTCCGTTACCCGGCCCGTACCCGCGGCCAGCTGTACATTCCTGTGGTCAATGCGGTGCTTTGCGTTTCCACGCTGTTGGTTTTGGCGCTATTCCGTGATTCCGAGCATATTTCCGCGGCGTATGGTCTGGCGTTGACCATCACCATGATCACTACCACCATTCTGCTTGCCGTCTACATCTGGCATTCGGGGCGTCGTATCGGAGCGGTCGTATTCACCGTGCTGTTCCTTGCGATCCAATTCATGTTCTTCTTCGCTTCCATGGCGAAGTTCCTGCATGGTGGTTGGTTCACGATGCTGCTTACCTTCGCGATTCTGCTGGTTATGTATACGTGGAACGAAGGCACGAAGCTGGAACGTGCGCAGCGTCGCCATATGCAGCCCGCCGAATGCCTACCGGTGCTGAAGCGGTTGCATGATGACGATACGATTCCGTATTTTGCCGACAATATCGTCTACCTCACGTCGGATCCGGAAACGAAGCGTATCGATACCGATATCTTCTTCTCGATTTTCGCCGACCATCCAAAACGTGCCCGCGCTTGGTGGGCTGTTTCCGTCGAGACTGCCGATGAGCCGTTCACCCGCGAGTATTCGGTTGAGAATTTCGGTACGGATTATATGTTCCGTGTTCGCATTCGGCTTGGTTTCAAGGTTTCTCAGTCGATTCCAGCTTACATTCATCAGATCATGAACGATTTGTCGAAGTCGGGGGATCTGCCGAGGCAGGAAAGCCGCTATCCGAAGCTTGATGCTGATCCGAATATCGGTCCGATTCGATATGTGCTGATACACAAGGCGCTTATGCCTGAGTCGAAGGTGTCGCAGCGTGGCGCGATTTCTTTGGAAGTCAAGTATGCGATTCGTCATTTTGCGGGATCTCCGGTCAAATGGTTCGGCCTTGCGCCTTACAATCCGCTGATTGAGATACAGCCGCTGTTCCTCGCGACTCAGCGTCCTCCGCGGCTAAAGCGTGTGTGAAACAAGCCGTGAAACGGGCTGCGTGATGATGGCGATCGTATCTGCCATCGTCGCGCAGCCCGTTTTCGTAGGGCATTTTGTAGGTTTTTGCATGGTCTTATCTCGAAGAATCGTTGGAATCACGCTGTTTTTCGCACGCTATAAGCAATGTCGATAGCCATACGCGCGCGTTGCATTACAAGCCCTGTAGAGTAATCAACCATGTGCAGATTACTTGGATTCGCGGCAGCCGGAAGCAACACCAGTCTCAATGGCGTGCTCGGCATGCAGGCCGTACGCGATTTCCGGAATCTGAGCGAAATCCACAACGATGGCTGGGGCTCCGCGCTGGTCACCGTGCCGAGCGAGTCGCCGTACCTGCGTGACGGTGGCGCTCCCACCCCGGAAACCGGCACCGCCGTCTACAAGAACACGATCGCAGCCCGACATGATCCGATTTTCGACGAGCTTGCGAACACTCCGGCTCGTGGAGGCCTGTGGCACCTGCGTTTGGCCAGCTCGAACCTGCCGCTGATTCTCGAAAACCAGCAGCCGTTCTACGCCAACGGATTGAGCTTCATCCACAATGGCGATATTTCCGACGATCAGGGTCGCAACATCATCACCAACCGCGCGTTCCCGGTCGATCCCAACATCGTGCAGTCCACTGGCGGACGTTCCGATTCCGCCATTTTCTTCGCAGTGATTCTGCAGTACATCGGTTTTGGTTTCGCACTCGACGAGGCGGTCGCGCAGGCGGTGCGCGAACTGCGCAAAAGCTATCCGAAGTCCAGCTACAACTGCATGATCCAGAGCCAAGACCAATTCATCGCTCTGTGCGCGGCCGGTCGTGAGGTCACGTCCAAGCGCATTGTGGAAATCTATGACCAGTACGGCCGTGGCGACCAGGCGCATGACTATCGTGTGATGCGCTATCGTACGCTCGGTGAATCCGAAGCGGATCAGGCTGCAGGCCAGCCGAAGGGCGTGGTTGTGGCCAGCTCCGGTTTCGATCAGTGTGCCGAAGATGGCTGGACTCGTTTGGAAAACAATCAGATGATCGTTGCTTCCAACCGTACCGGCGCATTCCGCGTGCGTTCCATCTGAAATCCGTAATCTGAAATCCGTAATCTGAAATCCGTATTTCGGAATTTTTCGGCTGAAACTTTCATCGGGGATTTCCAGTTTTTTTTCGACCGGATTCAGCATGCGGCAATCGTCATACAGCGCCTAAGATAGGCGGTATGACAACCGGATATATTCCTACACTCGCCCAAGTTGACGAACTGCATCGAAAAATCGCGCAATCGCAAGCCGCATACGATTTGATTCACGGACATTGCGTAGTCGTCGCCGACATCGCACGTCGCATGGCACGCAGGCAGAATGCACTGTTCACCCGCCGCTGCACACTACCGGACGATGCCCCTGAAAAAGCGGGCGATTTCGGCCTTAGGCTTACGCAAGACGGCAATGGAAGCGAATCGTTCGGTATGCTTCGCATCCCCTCCATTCCATCATCGGACGGGCTTACGGGCGGGACCGTTCCGCCGAGGCTGATCGACGAGCATCTGGTGGTGATCGGTGGTCTGCTGCATGATATCGGCACGTATTTTCTGCTCAAGCAAGACGGTTCCGACGGTGGACCGCTGAAATTCGACGGTCCGAATTACGTGCGGCATGGGCTTAAAGGCTACGAATATTTGTTGAATGAGGGCGTTGACGAGTCTATCGCGCAGTTCGCGCGCAACCACACCGGTGTGGGACTCACCAAAGAAGCGGTGGAATCGCAAGGATTGCCATTGCCTCCGGCCGACTATGTGCCCATGAATCTTGAGCAGGAAGTGGTGATGGTGGCCGACAAGTACAACAGCAAGTCGATTCCGCCGAAGTTCCTGACGGCCGAAGCCTATGCGCGCAAGGCGGCCCGTTTCGGCGAAAGTAACAGGCGCGAATGGCTGCGGCTGCTCGAACGATACGGCGTGCTTGACGTCACGCCGCTCGCCGAGCAGTACCACATGCGTATCGTCGAGTAGGGCAGACCGTTTCCAGAACACGCAAGCCCTTTGGAATTTGGCTAAAACCAGAATTCCAAAGGGCTTACCTATGGGCGCACGAAAGAGTCTATGTTCGTGCGCCCGTTGCACTAGGCGGCTAGTCGAGTTCCACGCTGTGCTCCATCGCATCGGCGATCTCCGGATTGGTGGTCACCACGATGATGGCGCGCCTGCGATCGGCATCGCGCTTGAACTTCTTCAACAGATCCAACACCACGGCCGCATCGTCGGCATCCAATCCAGCGGTCGGCTCGTCGGCGATGATCACTTCAGCCTCGCAGCTCAGCGCACGAGCGATGGCCACGCGGCGCTGGTTCAGTTCGCTTACTTCGCCGACTGCCAGGCCGGACGTCACTTCGTCGAAGCCCACGCGCTTGAGCAGTTCGCGGGCGATCACAGGCTTCGGCTTGAGGAAGTTGCGGTTCGACGCATCCATGGCGTACAGTACATTGCTTTCCGCGTCGAGGTCGGGGCGGAAAGCGAAACGTTGCGGAATGAATCCGATGCGGTGTCCCAACATTTCGACCGGTTCGACGTCGCTCAGGTTGGTGCTTTTGTGCATCACGTTGCCGCGGTCCGTGCGCACCATGCCGACCATGGTGGCCAGCAACGCCTGATGCTGTTCGCGATCCTCCGCGTCCACGAGCACCGCATGCGTGGCGCCCGCATGGAACGACAGCGATAGGTCGTCGAGAATATTGCGGCCGGTCTTGCGATTGGTCACGGTCACATGATCGAGTGCGAACGTCGGATTCGCTTTGAAGAAAAACGCATCCTTCTTGCGATGATGCTTGATTTCGCGGTCGAGCTGTGAGGAGACGCTGGTTGCGGAATCGGCTTTCACCATTTCATGCGATTCCAGCACGGTTGGTTCGTCGGAAGAACGCAAGGCAAGCGTTTCCCTCATCTGATTCGCATTGTTGGCGACCACATCCGAACCATCCGCAGTATCAGCAGCAGTTGCAGCGTCATCTGCAACTTCAGTGGTATCTGCATTATCTGCAGATACCACAGCATCGCCGTCGGCAGCTACTGCAGTATCGCCATCGTTTACATCGTCGGAAATTTCCGCGCCGTCAGTTGCGGCAATTTTGATATCTGCATTGTCATCGTCGTATACCACCGCAAAATCGATGGATTCAATGGAATCAGCGGAAGATGCGTCAGCTGCAATATCGTCAGTCGCAACATCATCGACGGTCTCGTTTGATGCGGTCTCGGCAGTCTCGTCGACCACGGTCTCGTCGAGGTTCTCGTTCTTATCATTCATGTTGTCGCTCATGCCTTCACCTCCGAGCGTTCCTCAAACAGTTGGTTCAGGTTGAAGCAGGCCACGCGCGCGAATGCCACGATGCCAAGCACCAGGCATGCGCCCAAGCCGTACCAGATCACGTTCCACACCGAAGCGGACGTCATCGACACAGCCTGCCCGCCGGCCCATGCGGTGCCGATCGGCTTCGCCAACAGCGCGCCCGCAACCAAACCGACAATCCAACCCGGAACCGTCATCATGAACGTTTCCAGCATGAACTGCCATCCCAAACGGCCCTTGGTCACACCTGTGATCATCGCCATGCCGATCTCATCGCGGCGGCCGCCAATCGCAGCACATGCAATCAATGCCAGCAAAGCGATGCCACCGACAATCGTCACGGCAATCAGCATGATGCGCGCTGCCGAAGCGGCGGAATCAAGCGGCTCGATCGACTTCTTGTAAGCGGTAAGCGACGGCGAGGTGATCTCGTACGTCTTCGTGTCCAACTTGGCCTTCTTCACCAAGCGCACGAACGTGTTGTAGGTGGAAGGATTCGCCAGCGAGAAGATGATATTCAGATTCGGAACGCCCCATCCCGTGGCCTCCGTCGTGTCAAGCCCGTTCTTGGCGAAGTTGATATACGTCGTGTAGATCACGTTCTCACGATTGTCCTTTGCGTATTTCGCGTCGGAACCGTTGCCCTCAGGCACGTCGCTGTCGTATTCGTAAATGCCGCGCACGGTGAACGTGTATGTGTCGGAAGCCTTCGACGGATTGCCGACCGTCACCTTGTCTCCGACCTTGAGATTGTTCTTATCGGCCAGCGCCTGCGAAATGAGTACGCCGTCGCTCTGTGTCTTATAGCTCAGATGCTTGCCCTTGACTACCTTGTAGTAGCCGTAGTCGTTGATTTTCGCGGCGTCCAACGTGTAGAACGCCTGCAGGGTCAGGTTGCCGCCGGTCTTGTCTTCGCTGGTATCGTTTTTCGCGGCGATTGCCTGCAACGACTTGCTTTCGCGCACCGGCACCGATGTTGCCAACGTGTAATTGAAGGTCACGTTGTTGCTCTGTGCGGCCGTTGCATACGTGCTGTACTTTTCCCACGTCAAATACTTGTCGGTATAGCTGGAATCGGCACCGTCGCGCTTGGCTTGTGTTTGCGCGTTCGGCCGAATCACCGCCGTGGCTTTTTGCGACTGGTATGTTTCATTATTGGCGGTGTCGTCGGCTCGAATCACTGCCAAGTCCACGGCAGCCGAGAAAGACACCAGTAGTGCGAGTAGGGCGATCAGCGCGGTGCGCCATTTGACGCGACCAAGCGCCGCCCATGCGTTCTTGAGAACGAACATGCGGTACTTCTCCAGTTCTCTGTTATAGCGCGCCGGCGCATGCCGACGTCAGCGTTGGCCGGGACGCGCGCTCCGCAGCAAGGCAGGCCCGTAGCGCATGATGCGTCCCGTGCAATCATCTTGTGCTTCCAACGTGATTGTTTTCTTGCGCAACACTGTTATACCCCTGCATGAAGTCTGAATGATTCCTGAAAAGTGATTCCAGAGAATAAGCGTTGAGCATGGTTGCGGCACTCGCTACGATGGAATCGATGACTTCCGAACAGATTACGAATACCGGTTCCGTGTCGGGCGATTGTGGCTCGGCTCAGGCTCGTGCGCGAACTCATGTGCAGGCTTATGTGCAGACTCAGGCTCGGCAGAATGGCTCGGCCAAGGATGGTTCGGCTACGAATGGTCCAGCCAGGAATGATTCGGCCAAGGGCGGTCCGTCCGGGCGGAAACATGGCCTGCAGCGGTGCCACGCGATGCTGCGTCCTGCATCGCGTCACGCGTTATTGCCGTGGCTTACGTCGATTATCGGCGTCGCGTCCGCACTATGCCTGGTGATTGCGTGGTTCCCCTCCACGGTGTGGAATACGCCGATCGTCAGCAGCGATGCCCCCGCGCATTACTATTTCATTCACCGTCTGCTTGACGAGGGATTGGGGGCGGCTCTGCATTTGTGGCCGCATGATTCGTTTTATCCGCCGTTGTTTCACATCTGTGCTTACCTTGTGATTAAGATCGCGGCGCTGTTCGGCGTGCAATGTTCGATCTACGCGGCATTCAATATCACGTGGATCATTGCTTCGGGCGTGATTTTCCCTGCCGGAATGCTGGTATTATGCAGGTATTTCCTGCAACGTTGGAATCGCGGTAATCCAATTTCCAATCCAATTTCACGTATTTCTCAAGCATTGTCTACGTCTGAATCGTCGTCCGTATCTGAATCGTCGAATATCTCGAATCAGCAGGTATCGTCAGCTGTGAATCGGCAATATAACGTCACTTTCGACGCTACTTTCGTTCTGCGGAATCTGATTGGACTGTTCGTGCCGGTGCTTGCCGTCAGCTCGGTGTGCCACCCGTACGGACTGCTGAATGCCGGTCCGCTGATCGCATTCGGTTTCGCCACGTCGCTGCTGCCGTTCCTCATCGCCGCCACATTGCGCTTGTTCGATGCGATCGCCGCGCGCGAGCATATAGCAAAATGGCTTGCGATCGCTGCTGTCGCAGGCGTGGTTTGCCTCGTTGCGCACCCGCGTATCGCATTCACGTATGCTCTGATTCTGGTGCCGTTCATTGTGCTGCGCTTGCCGTGGAAGCTGATTCTTGGCGCGTTCATTGCCATGTGCGTCGGTGCGGTGGCGTTTGTGGCGTTGATGCTGACGTCGTTCAAATCGGACCGTTGGGCGAATCCCGCTTCCTGGTTCCATAGCCATCAGCCGTCCAAGAATTTGTGGGAGTCGATTTCGTTCTGTCTCACGGATGGGCTTGACGGTTTTCCTGCGATTCTGTTCGCACTGTTGCTGATTGCGGGAACTGCGGCCGCTTTCGTTTGCGCTTCCCGCCGCGCGGCTGCGCGTGCTTCGGATTCGTTTTCGTCGGCTGCTTCCACTGTGGTTCCCGTGGCTTCTGCTGATGTCGATGTTGATGCTTCGACTTCTGATATTGCGGTTTCCGCCGCTGATTCCCCGGTTTCCGTTTCCTGTCCGCCACCTGCGTCGCACTCCAACGCCACTGATGCCGCGTCCGCGTCGTCCGAATCATCTCGACTTCGTCGCAACGATCGCCTGCGTGACGTGATTGCGTTGACGGCCGCATTCCTGCTGGTCGCGCTGGTGTATGTGTGCACGGTCACGCTGGTCGGCGCGTTGCCGAATATCATCAGCGCTCCGTGGTATCGCGATGAAAACCGTATTATGACCATGCTTCCGCTGGTCACGCTGCCGCTGCTTGTCATTGGAATCAACGCTCTTGCCGAATGCGTTTCCGCGTGCGCCGCATCCGCTTCTTTCGCTCCTTCTGCATCGTCCTTTTCCACGAAGAATAGTGCTTCTTCCGTTCCTTCCCTTTCTTCTGCGTCTGCTGTTTCTTCCGTGAAGAACGCTTCTTTCGCTTCCAATTGGATCGTCCTAATCGCCGTATTCCTTGTGATTGCGATACTTGCGGTTTCCGCGCAGATCGTATGCCCATCGCGTTCCGCGGCTCGCGACACGATCATCGCGCATTCCAGTCTGAACCAAAGCGACCCCAACGAGCAGCTCACCGAGCAAAAGATCGCTGTGCTGCGCAAGGTCACGGAACGTACGGGCACCCAGGCCACCATCATTTCCGATCCGTTGAACGGTTCGATGTATGCGGAGACGCTGTTCAACGCGAACATGTTGTATCCGATCATCAATGCGCGCACCGATGTGCCATCCGCTCCGTTCGGCAAAGTGGAGACCGCGTTTGCTTCCGGCGATGCGCAGCAGGTGCTCGGCACGGTATGTCCGCTGACCGACGCTCCGGAATACTTCCTTACGATGGGCGACCAGGCGCAGAGTCTGCAGTCATTCCCGTATCGCGCCCAGTACGATTCCTTCCACAATGAGGAATTGATTGATACGTATGTGGATGGCGGCACGTTGGTGAAGGTTGCCGATTATTCGCAATACGGCCAGGGTTGGGCCCTCTACCGTTTCGGTTGCACCGATTAATCGATTTTTGGCTGCGCTGCCTTGTTCTGCCGTCGCTTGCACGCGCATATGCAAAACCGCACTTTCGATCAGTTGGGATCTGAATGTGTTCAGGACAACGATCGGCGGTGCGGTTTCGTTTATCTGCTTTCTTCTGTTTCTCCTATTTCAGCTTTCAGCTAGGAGGTTTTCTCGGATGGGTTGGCTTGGGGGATGGGCCGTAAACGGATAGTGTGGTTGCGACACGCCCGGATGTTGACCTGTCGCGAGGTATGTTGAGGTTTTTCCAGCGGGATTGTGCTGTGAAATGGTGCTCATCA